>OLXW01000985.1_pt1 | contig 16569 bp, 12 predicted proteins | sample 1673551 | NCBI WGS metagenome assembly OLXW01 (sample SAMEA103958114, study PRJEB25191) | human gut metagenome | reverse complement strand
TTCCTGCTGAACCGCTCTTCCGATCTATTCCGTGATTATATTGAAGAACATGATATGGCTTACGCACAGGATGGCTTCGTCCGTGTCGCTGTAAATAAAGATTCCAAAACTTTATTACACTACGATATGACAAAGGGCGAGATTACGGACAAAATTGTCCGTAAATTAGTCATCAAAAAATACGACGCAAAAGATCCGGTTAAAGTTACCATTCCTTCTGTTCCGGTTAACTACACAGACGGTAAACCTGTAGAAAACGGACATGTTATTGAAGTCTCTTTCGCCGGTGAATCTTCTTACCCGGATACTTATACTGTGAAGAATGGTAAGATTTACAATGTTGAACTTCTTGCAAATGAACAGTATAAATTTGGTATCAGCCCTGATGATGATGAAGATTTCTGGGCTGATTATGAACTGGCTTACGCACAGGACGGTTTCGTTCGTGCCGGTGTAGATGAAAATTCCAAAACATTATTCTACTATGACACAACCAACAACAAAGTTACCAGAACTCCAATCCGTCAGCTTCTTGTTAAGAAATATGGCGCAGATGATTCAAAACCAGAAAAAGTTACCATTCCTTCTTTACAGGTTACATATGCAGATGGAAAGCCAGTAGAAGACGGACATGTATTTGCTTTCTATAATACAGATGATGCAGCAAATGATACTGTTTCCTACACTACAAAAGATGGTAAACTTTCCAACTTAAAACTGGAAGCCGGTGTTCCGTATAAAGTTTCTATCGATGACTACGAAGATGAAGATTTCTGGACTGATTATGAACTGGCTTACGCACAGGACGGTTTCGTTCGTGTAGCTGCAACCCAGAATTCCAAAACATTGTTACATTATGACAATGAAACCGAGACCATCACAAAGACACCTGTCAGAAAACTTACGGTTAAGGAATATGGCGCAAAAGATCCGGTAAAAGTACCTTACAATAAGGATGTAAACGTTGCTGATATCGACGTTGTATACGAAGACGGTACTCCGGTAGAAGATGGAATGACATTCGATCTGATCAATATGCAGACCCTTTTAGACAGTTCAAACTATTCTACACGCTACACTACAAAAGATGGTAAGCTGTCCGGTGTGAAGATGAAAGCCGAAGTACAGTACAAGCTCGGTTTTGATGTGAATAACAAATACTGGCAGACACACAACATCGTTGGTGCTTACAAGAGTGATAAATTAATGCGTATTTACGCAAGATACGACAATCAGGCTCCACTTTATTATGATTACGATGAAGGTATTGACGCTGACGAGCAGGTTTGCTCCAAGATCGTAGTTAAGAAGCTGGATAAACCACAGGATCCAGGCTGCGTAATCCCAGCTTCCTGCTGGATGAGCTTACTGCTCTCCGACAACGGTTATTACGCAGAGGGTGGATTGTCCTTCAAGATGACTCGTCTGGATACAAACAAATCCAAAACAGTATTAAGCCGTGAAGGCGAAGTTGTTGTTACGGGTGAAAGCTATACAGACTATCTGCTGACTCTGGACGAGAATGACACTTACGAGATTGATTTCGACTCCAATCCACTGTTCAAACAGTACAAAGAGCTGGGTGGTATCCCATTCCAGTTCCAGCAGGACAAAGCCGGCAAAACGCAGGCAGTCTTAAAAGGATACGATGTAGAAGATATCACAGGACGTCTGAACTACAACTACTTAGATTTGAAGAGAATCGATGGCAAGCAGAATACTACCGGCAAGAAATTCTCTGATGTCGAATGTGGCGACAGCACAGAAGTAAAGACACTTTATGCTGCCGACAAAGTAACATTAAAAGATATGAAAGTAAATGAATACAATGAATCTACAGAGAAAGCTACACCTCTGGACAAAGACATCACATTTGTATTCTACAACTGCTCAACACAGACCATTGAAACTACTGTTAAATCTCACAACGGCGTACTTCCGGATGTAGAAATGTTCAAAGACCACCACTACATCGTATATGCGGAAGACTCTGAATATGAGATGCCAAATCACTACATCACTCTGGCCAAGACCGGGGACAAACCACTTTGCTACAAATGCAATGAAAATGAAAGCAGCTTTGATCTGACTAAGAGACAGACAGAGCTTGCTGATCCTTCCGATGCTGCACGCGTAAATGTAAGCCTTCCGGTTTACTACGTGGATGAAGACGGAAATATGAAGAACATGTCTGACATCAAAGTAAAACTGGTAAGCCCATACGATACTGTAGAAGGCACCAGCGATGCAGAAGGTAATCTTAACGTAAGCCTTATAGAAGATTACAACTACATGGTACAGGTAGACAATGATAAATACAGCGTTGAATCTTTCCCGTTAACTGTTAAGGATAAATCCGAATACGGCGCCGGAAAATATACATTTAACCACTTCAGCTGCGGAAGCGTTGGAGGTATTTACCTTGTAGATAAGGGAACAGAACACGACCGTGATGTTACTTTGATCGGCACTTCTGAGCTGACATCCGTAACAGGACTGAACTTCGGAAAAGGAAGCTACTACCTCCACGACCGTGTATTAGAAGACTACAAAGTTCCTGAATTAGAAGGTAAAGATTACCAGGTACTTGATATCGATGCACTCAATATGTACAGAACAGAGATTTCTAAACTGGCAGCCGGTGATTTCGTAATCACAAGAATCCTTCCAAAAGGAAAATCTGTAAAGAATGTATACTACATCGACAAAGATAACAAGCTTCAGAAGCTTGATTTCACAGAGAGTAACGGAACTGTAACATTCAAGATGGGCTCACTTTCCATCTACAACAATGTTATCGAGTACAAATCCGGAGACGAACCAGATCCGACACCGGATAACAAGAAAACTGCTGTAAAAGCAAGTCAGGTTTCCTTAAGCAAAGTAAAATACACTTATACAGGGAAATCTGTAAAACCTGCTGTAAAAGCTGTTGTAGGCGGCAAGAAATTAAAAGCCGGAACAGATTACAAAGTTTCTTACTCTGACAACAAGAATGTCGGAAAAGCAAAAGCTGTTGTAACATTCAAAGGCAAATATACAGGAAAGATCACAAAATCATTTGTTATCAATCCAAAGGGCACTTCACTGAAGTCTGTGAAACGTGCAAAGAAAGCTTTCAAAGCAACATGGAAGAAACAGAGCAAACAGACTACAGGATATCAGATCCAGTACTCTACAAAGAAAGGCTTTGGTTCTAAAGTCAAGACAGTAACTGTTTCCAAGAACAAAGTTACTTCTAAGACAATTAAGAGCTTAAAGAAAAACCAGAAATACTATGTAAGAGTCAGAACATACAAGAAAGCCGGAAACAGCAAGTTCTACTCAGGCTGGTCAAAAACAAAATCTGTGAAAACAAAATAAGATGATACTTTTGATAAATGGGGCTCCGATTTATTCGGAGCTTCATTTTTGAATTACAAAGCAAATATGTTGATGAGAGCCCTCATTTTTTACTGCGGAAATATGCAGCGTATGGTAATATAAAGAAGCACATTCCAACTCTCGCGTCAGAATGTGCTTCTTATTTTTTACAATCTCAAATTTTCTATCCAGGCATTTTATATTATGCTTCTGCTGTTTCTCCGTCTTCAGCTTCTTCATCATCTGCTGATGCATGAACTTCTGTTACACTTACAATCAGTGCTTCCGGATCCGTAGATAATGTAACCTCCGGATTCTTGGCAATATCCAAATCTTTTACTTTGATTGTATCACCTGCATGCATATCGCCTACATTGACTTCAATCTTATCTACAAGGTCTTTCGGTAATGCCTTAAATGCTACTTCTTCCAGATGTTCTTCCAATACACCTGTTGTTACTTTCTCGGCATCAACCAATACAATCTCAGCTACAGAGTGAACTGCTTCGTTGCTTACCAGTGCCTGAAAATCTACTTCGTTGATCTGTTTTTTAATTGGATCAAACTGAATATCCTTAATCAGTACATTATGCTTTGTTCCGTCAACATCAAGCATAACCTGACTTCCTTTATTGTTCTTCTTCAGAAGGCTTTCTACTTCTTTTTTGTCCATTTTTACCGGAACAGATTCTTTCATCTCGCGGCCAAATACATTGCCCGTAACAAATCCTTCTCTTCTTAATTTCTTTGCCTTGATGTCCATGCTTCTTTTTTCAGCTTTTAAAGTATTCATTTATCTTTTCCTCCAAAAATCTGATATGCTTAGCATCCTTCGACTTTGCTTTACAATACAAAGAGGTGTGTTAAGTAGGTTTCCTTGTTACGGTCTTATTATAGCTCTTCTATAACAAACAGATTAACCAAATATACACTTTTTTTGAGGTGTTTTTTTGTGATTTTTTCAATTTTTCTAAAAATATATAGCAATAAAGCCGGCGCCCCCGGAAACGGGAAGCGCCAGCCATGAAGCTCTCTATCCCTGTTAAATTGCTCTTGTGTATTTCTCAAGCCATGCTTTCTCTTCGTCATTCAGATATGGCGAAATCACTTCGTATACTCTCGCATGATAATCATTGAGCAGCTTCTTGTCTTCTGCTGTCATGATATCCGGATTGATGGCATCTAAGTCCATCGGAATCAGTGTAATCGCTTCAAAATACATGAACTGTCCATATTCGTTCAGAGTTCCTTTCTTTGTCAGAAGTTCGTTTTCCAGACGGATACCGTGGGACCCTTCAATATAGATTCCCGGCTCATCTGTGATGATCATGCCTTCTGCAAGCGGCTCAGTCTCGCCCGGGCGGTATTTCCAGCGGAATCCGGTCGGTCCTTCGTGGATATTAAGCAGATAACCAACTCCATGTCCTGTTCCGTGATTGAAGTTCAAATCTCTGTCCCAGAAAGGCTTTCTTGCAAGGATATCCAGAACCATACCTGTAGATCCTTCTAAGAATTTTGCATTGCCAAGCTGCAAGTTACTGATCGCAACCAATGTAAAATGGTCTTTCATGATCTGCGGCACTTCGCCTAATGCATAAGTTCTTGTTACATCTGTAGATCCTTCATAAAATCCGGCGCCTGTATCTGTTAAGAACAGCTGTCCCTCTTTCAGCTCAACGTCTGTCTCCGGAGATGATGTATAATGCACAATTGCTCCATGCTCTCCAAAGGAAGAGATTGGCTCAAAGCTCGGGCGGATGAAATTGCCCATCTCTGCACGAAACTCATCCAGCTTGTCTGACGCACTCATCTCTGTGATCTTCATCTTTCCAACATTCTCTTTCAGCCATTTCATAAATCTAACATGAGCTACACTGTCTTTGATCTGGGCTTTGCGGATGTTTTTGATCTCTACCGGGTTCTTCATTGCTTTCATAAGAATTGCCGGATTTCTCTGCTCAATTGTTTTCACATTTTCCGGAATATTATTGAAAATTGCATAGTTCAGTTTGCCTGGATCAACCATCACAACTGTATCTTCTGTAAACTTTTTCACATCTTCATAAATGTCATTGTACGGATGAAGTTTCACACCATCTGCCGCCAGCTTTGCTTTCAACGCATCATCCAGTTTACGTTCATCAATATACAGCTCTACGCCATCTATTGTAACGATCGCATAAGATAATACCATCGGGAAGAAATCAATATCATTTCCACGCATGTTCAGAGTCCAGCAGATATCGTCCAGTGTTGTAAGAATATGTATATCTGCTCCTTCTTTTTTCATTGCTTCACGGATTCTCTTTAATTTATCAGCTACGGATTCTCCTGCATATTTCTCCTCAAGAATAAATGCAGGCTCTTCAGAAAGTTTCGGGCGATCCTCCCAGAACTGATCTACCAGATCATATTCGTAAACAATTCCTCCGTTTTTCTTTCGAGCAATTGTCTCATATCCAAGACCTTCTCCCATAGATACAACACGTCCATCAAATCCGATCACACCATTTTCCGGCAGGTGTTCTTCTAAATATTCTTCGATAGTCGGAACTCCCGGCTCACGCATTTTCATAAGCTCTACGGTTGTACCTTCCATCTGTTTTGCCGCCTGGATAAAATATCTTCCGTCTGTCCACATTCCTGCCCAGTCTTTTGAGATTACAGCTGTTCCTGCAGATCCGGAAAATCCAGTCATATATTTACGTGCCTTGAAATATTCTCCTACATACTCACTCTGATGAAAATCTGCAGTCGGAATTACATAAAAGTCAATTCCTTTTTCTTCCATTAATTTTCTGAGACAACTAAGTCTTTCTTTTACTCCCATGAAACATACCTCTTTTCTGTTATATTACATGAGCTATATAATTCTGCACGAAATATATAGCTCATAAAATTCATTATTAATCTACTAACGCGGATAATCGTTTGTCTAACGCGATCATAATTGCTGCTGCCACAAAAGATACAACGGCAATTCCGATACATGCTGTCTTGAATGGAATATTTCCACCAAATAAGATTCCGTATACCGGACCGTAGCTCTTAGCTGCAATAAATGTTGCAAATCCCCACATAGACATCATCAGCGCCAGGTAACGGCTTGGGGAATATTTACTGATGAATGAATGTCCCAGTGGTGAGAAGAACATCTCTCCAAGTGTCAGAAGGAATGCGAATACGATCAGCCATAATACGCTTGCTTTGTGTCCGCCTCTTGCAATATCAATTACTGCATAGAAGATGTATCCAAGTCCGATGATCGCAATTCCAAGTCCGGTCTTTCTGAACAGACTCATGTCTCCCTGCGGTCTTGCAGCCAGCTTTCTCCAGAGTGCTGCTGTCACAGGTCCTAAGATTACACAGAACATTGAGTTTGCTGCATCAAACCATGTAGATGGAACTTCATAGCCTGCAACTACCCAGTTCATGTTATCTGCCCAGTAATAATATACCGGAAGGTATCCAAGATACCAGAAGATCCAGAAAATAATGGAGAACAGAGATGCAATAAGGATCGCACCGATACGTTTTTTCTCAATCGTAGTAAGTGGCTCTTTTTTCGTCTCTTTTTTCTCTTCTACTGTTTTTTCAGCATCAATTGCAAGCTCTTCCTGTGTCTTTGTCTTCTTGAACGGACGTTTTCCAACATCTCCGAGGAAACGCCAGCATACGAAGAAATACCAGCATGCTCCAAGGAACATGATCAGTGCTGCAATTTTAAAGCAAGGAGCAAATCCTAATACTCCGTCTTTTGCAAATACATCTTTGTAAAGAATACCTACAAGGAAAGTACCTATGAATGCACCGACATTTACAAGTGTGTAACGCATAGCGAACGCCGGGTCCATCTGCTCTTTTTCAGTGATAACTCGTCCGATGATCGGTCCGTTTTTAAATAACGCAAGACCTAAACTTACAAGGAAGATCATGGCGTAAACACCAGTTGCTGTTGTTGCCACAGAACCCATATAATATCCGACTCCGGCAATCATCATACCGACCGGTGTCGTATATTTTGCACCGATATAACGGTCAACGACGATTCCTCCGAATAACGGAAGCAGATAAGAAAATGCGGTCAGGTTCGACTGCATATTTGCTGCAACAGTGTCGGACAGTCCAAGTCCTCCTGTTGCTACGGTTGCTGTTGCGAAAATCAGGATCAGTGAACGTCCCAGATAGTAAGACAGACGCTCAAAGATCTCGGTTGCGGCACATGTCCAGAATGCCGTAGGAAATCCCTTTTTCTTTGTCTCCATTTCTTTTAAACCTCTCTTTTCTCTTGTTACGCGCCGGTATTCCCCTGCCCGGCAGCTGATATAATTGATTTTATCGCTTTAATCCGATAATTTCCAACATTGAAAACATATACCAAAAGAAGAAAAACTTATAGGTTAAAATATTTACTTTTTCACACGCAACGTCCGCAGATACACTTTCTGTTCTGGCGTTATCCGGTAGCTCTCGATCGCTTTCTGGATTGTCTTATTGTGCGTCCACGTATCCATCCGCTTCGCTTCCAGATAAGGAATAATTGCTTCATACTGTTTCGCCAACGCGGTTGCAAAATACCAGGCACGCATCATGTTGACATAGTATTCTTCCGACCGGATAGCTGCAACTTTTTCCGGATATTCCAGCTTAAATTCATCTTCCAGATAATAGCGCATCAGCATATTTATCCCAAAACGGATCGTATAAGTATGCTCCGATTCCATCCAATGGTAAACCTCTTTAATAAATAGATCCAGATGTTTCTTTACGATTTTCACGGCCAGAAGATCACAGGTCGCCCAGTTATCCACATAGGGAAGAAAACGATCCAGATCTTTTACACATTTTTCGTAATTTTTCCCCTGTTCCAGCAGAAGTCCATGTAAATTATTCTCTTCATAATACTGATGTGGCAATACTTCTACGAACTGTTTTGCTTCTTCTGTCTTTCCATACTTTTTTGCAAATGCACGTAGTGTCGGAGTCCTTACTCCGATCACACGCTCCGGATCTACCGTAGGCATCAGTTTCATATGGAAATCCCGATACCCGGTGTCCTGCATGGCAAAGAGTTCTTTTTGTACATTATCAATTACTGCCTTTTTATTCATTTTATTTCCACCTCTTATTCATTGCATTTATTATTTTCCACAACATAATCATAACATTACTTAAAGTCAACTCTATATTATACATTGTAAAAAATTCCCTTTCTTTGAATTATCAGAATTATTCTAGCGCCTCAAGCTAGCGTTAAGTCAAGCTTTTTTTGTAAAAGAAAAATCCTTTCACTCACCCGCAGGTAAATAAAAGGATTTTCCACATTTTATTTCTTATTTATTTTGTAAGCCCCGATTTTGCTTTGCTCCATGCGGAATAAAGTTTCACAGATTTTCCGTTTACTTTCACAGTCTTATAAGTGCGGATTCTTACGTAATATTTCTTCTTTGCTTTTAACTTGGAAATCGCTTTGCTCACTGTTTTATTCTTCGTGATCGTCGCGGTCTTTGCACCCTTGAACTTAGACGATGTTCCGTACTGCAACTGATATCCGGTCGTCTGTGTCGCCTGTTTTTTCCACTTCACAGTCAGCTTTTTCTTACCTGCTGTCAATTTGGAAATGCTTGTTGTCTTCGGAACGATCTTAAATGTCTTCTTCACTGTTCCGCTGTAATTATTCTTCAGTGTGATCGTAACGGTATAACTTCCGACATTCTTGCGTCCCTTCGCATAAGTTATGGAATAATCTGTTTTTGCAAGTGTCTTGCCTTTGCTGTTCTTTACTGTTACGGATGGTGTTTTCACTTTGCCGTTGTAGGTATAAGATGTTGCAGCGATCTTGATACCGGATGCTTTTGGAAGGACTTCAGAAGAAAATACATTTCCACAAACCGAACACTGCTTTTCAACTTTTCCGTCTTTGGAAGTCGTTGCCTTTGTTACTTTTTCCTTCGGTGCATCTGTGGTGCAGTTATCTTCTTCTACCGCCGTACATTCTTCCGTAGTACAGTGACGCTTATGTTTACCTTCACCGATAAACTCCCAGTCACTCCATGCATGTTCATCACTCTTCGGTATTACGAGCTGTTCCTCTGTAACGCTCTCTTTTCCTTCTTTATCAAGGAAGAGCTTTTTGCAGCGATTACATTTCCAGTAGGTCTTTTCGCCATCTTTCTGGCAAGTTGCCGGAGTTCCTTCATGTTTTGTCATATCGTGTCCAAGCGCCGGTTTGATCTGTTCCTTCAGCGTTTCGTTACAGCCTGCGTCTGTACATTTATAGGACGTAACTCCATCTTCCGTACAGGTTGCCTCTTTCACGGTCTGCTGGAAATGGTGTGGCTTCTTTGCTACGGTAACCTGGAAACTGCTGCTTATCTTTCCTACAGAAATCTTTACATTGTAGCTGCCAGACTTATTTGGATTATAATCTGTTTCTACTTCATAAGGCATATTATCTGTACTAAACAATTTTCCTGCTTCTGTAATTACTTCCAAGCCGTTTAGTTCGAGTTTTTCTCCATGATAATACGACTTCTTTACAGAATCCGTACGCAGCGTCATTGTTACAGGAGCCAGACGTATCGGATTACCTTTAACACTTGTATCATTCGTCAGATACTGTGATTTTGGTACAATTCCTACTTTATCACAGGTAAAATCATCTGTTTTATAAACAGACATACCGGAACCTCTATCCACATGTCCAACAATAACCGTATTTAACCCACTTGCATTACTACCATTATACTGAATGCAGCCGGATGATTTCAAATTGTAAGCATTTCCTACAAAAGTTCCATAATACCCATAAAACTTCATAACAGAATCATATTTATCTGAATCTGTTACCTGAAATCCCCAGCAAGTATTTATAGTTGAATCACTTACTGAGCCGACAAGCCCCCCTGCAGTACTATATGCATTTGTACACATAGCCCTCAGGCCACTCTTTTCTCTTCCTGAATAGGTAATACAGCTTTTATTTTTTACGTTTCCGGCAAGACAGCCAATACGATCATCTGCTCCGGCTATTCCGCTTGACACTTGTGAATCACGTACAATACAACCTTCCAATATACCGCCATCCAGTTCTCCTGCAACACCACCCACATAAATATGACCGCTGTCTTTTGATGCCGTTACATTACCTTCTATAACTTCACATCTGAAAATTCTTCCATTGTTTTTTACAGTACCAGCCAATGTTCCGGTACTACTATTTGAATAATTGGAGTTTTGAACAACCGTACAATTCTTTATTATCAGATCCATCACCAGACCACCGGATATTGTGTCAAACACTCCTGTTGAATTCGTTCCGGCCTCTTTGAGATTTATATTTGAAATGCTGTGTCCGTTTCCATAAAAGATGCCTTTAAAATCTGCGCTTACATACTCGAATTTTTTGTTTGAAAAGTCCAGATCTGCCAATAATGCCACATGTGACTCACTCATATTAAAACTATAATCTTTGGCAAATGCATTAAAGTCCTCTGTTGTTTTGATTGCAAACGGATACTCTTCTGTTCCATAACCACCTGATGGACCGCCTTCTTTTACTGTAAATGTATACGTGTGCAGTTTGATCTTCTGATCTGAAACAGTACAGTACATATCCACTTTAAGCTCTTTACCTTTTTCCAGATTCTTATCAAATGTAATCGTATTGCCTTCTACTTTAACAAAATCCTTATATTGTGCATCCTCTAATTCATAACTGTATTTACATACATTTCCAAATATCTTGCTGTACTTGCTTCCAAAATATGCATCCAGGATCTGTTCTGACTCCGGCAGAGAAGCGGAAGAGCCCGGTTCCACATCCATCTGGCTGTCCTTCAACGTACGGTTCGTTGTACCACCATCTCCCTGATATAACACTTTCTGATTTTCCACCGAACAGAAATGTTTATTCAGATCATAGAACATCCGGGCTGTCGTTGTTACATTCGTTTCCAGTACCGTCTTTAAATTATTCTTGATCTCGGACTTTGACAACAGGATATCCTGCCCTACCTGATAGCTGCCCAGATTATTTTGTCTGATATAAGTATTCTGATATAAGATCAGTGCCATATAATAGTAATTTGCCAGACAATAACTGTAATACGTCTGTGCTACAAACTGTTTGATCGCATCCGCAATCTGGCTGTCGCTGTAGCCTGCCAACTTATAATATGCACATAAGATATCAATGACTGATCCCGGATTCGTCTTCTCATATTTTCCCTGGATATATTTTCCCATGTTGTTCATCAACGAATAATAATCACCGGTATATTCGATACCTTTCAGTTCATACACTCTGTCATACGCATTTTTTATAATTTCATCTTTCTTTTCTCCCTGTGATGGGTCTTCCGTATAAGCTGATTTCAGCGTAGTTTCACAGCGCGCGGTTGCTTCCAGAAACTTATTATAAAAATTAAAATAGTTATTCAGATAGTCCTCATAACTTCGTTTCTGATCTGTCTGTTCAATCTTTTTACCAAGAGCTTCGATCTGACCTTTGATTTCCTCCGTATTCTTCTGCATATCGCTTTCCAGCTTATTCAGGGAAATGCTCTGCTTATCAAGAGAGCTCTGGATATTGGCAAGTTCGGATTGTACCTCGCTTAAATCCACTTGATTTACAATAACCGTACTTCCCGGCGATTCATTATTGTTAAGTCCTAATATCTCTTTTCCGATATTTTTAAACGTACCGAAAAATGCTTCTCCTGCATCCCAGTTTTCTTTTTTTGCTGTCTCATATGCATTCATTCCGCCGCGGACAACGCAGCCCATTCTCTCAACAATTCCTAAGATGTCAAATGCTTCCACCTGCTGCATCTGCGTCACCGGCGCTACACCCGCCAGCATACACACGATCAGCAGCGTGCTTATAATCCTCTTCCACGCTTGTTTCCTTATAAACTACCTCCTTTTCGTATCAAATCTGATACTTATATAAAGGCTGAAAAAGGAAAATCCTTTCACTTATACGATCAATCATCATTGAAAATTTCTCAACTTATAACACCACAATACAAAGATTTGTAACACAGAGATGCTGTGGATATATAATTTACAAGTTTTATATTATACGTTAAAATATAAACATGATTTTTAAGAAACGAGGGAAATAGAATGGCAACTACAGAAGAACATTGCACAGGCTGTGAGAACGCCTGTCCGATCAATGCATTAAGCTGTGCAAGGGGACGCGCTCTTCACGGAATTGCTGAGACAGCAACGAAAGAAACTCTTGTCCGGAAGCTGATCCGCTGCGGTGCACGCGCCGGACAGATTGCAGATGATCTCGACAGTTGGGGATTGGAAGAAGATATGGTAATCAATGGTTTGAACAGTGAACAACAGACACAATTATCCGATGCTCTGGATAAATTAGACGAATTATGGAAGAAGAATTTCGGGTAAATCAGAGAATAAAGAACTTTTCGTTTCCATAGCAAGAGAAAAAATGAAGAAATAAGAGAAAAGGCAAGGCACGATTCTTAAGAGTCATGCCTCGCCTTTTTATTTTTTATTTTTTTACCGGAAAGTACATACTTTCCTTAATTTCATTCAATCTCTATGCTCAAACTCTAAGCTGTCGCTTTCTTATCGTCCGGTTTTTCAAGCAATTTCTTCACTCCCTGAATAGCTACAAGCACACCAAGAATCAGCAGTAATACCGCAAAGATAAGCTGTAAAGTATTTCCAACATCCAGTCCGGTTGTCATGAATGCTTTGCTTAATTTAACGATTGTCATGCTAAGTGCTGTAAATGTAACTGCCATCATGAACACCATTGGTCCCCAGAGCATGAATCCCTGACGTTTTGTTTTCTTTAAGAATACAGCGCAGGCTACCAGTGCAAGTACAGATAATAACTGGTTTGCTGAACCAAACAGTGGCCAGATCTCTGCATATCCGACTTTTGTAAGCAGATAAGCAAGTACTAAAGTAATGATGGTTGCAAAATATTTATTTGTTACTACTTTTAAGAACGGACTCATGTTGTCCTGATCTACATCGTCATCAAGGAAGAATTCCTGGAAAGAAAGACGTCCTACTCTGGCTACAGAGTCAAGTGATGTCAGTGCAAATGCAGATACTGCAAGGTTGATAAGTGTAAATACAAGGCTATGTGGTAAACCAACCACTGACAGGAAGTTTGCGATTGCTCCCGCAAAAATCTGTGGCTGTGTTGTCAATCCCTGTGCTGCTGCTTCACCTTTTGCAAAAGAAGCAACTGCGATCAGTGCTATAACTGCAAGCATACTCTCCATTAACATTGCTCCGAAAGATACAGGAAGCATGTTTTTCTCATTCTTGATCTGTTTAGAAGCAGTACCGGAAGATACCAGTGAATGGAATCCGGAAACTGCACCACATGCGATTGTTACGAATAAGATTGGGAACATATACTGTCCGTCAACATTAAAGCTTGTAAATGCTTTCAGGTTGCAGGATGGATTTGATACAAATACACCAATAACTGCTCCAATGATCATGAAGATCAACAGATAACTGTTCAGATAATCTCGCGGCTGAAGCAATGCCCATACCGGCGCCACACTGGCAACCAGGATATATGCAAAAATGATGACATGCCATACTCCAAGGCTTAAGTATACCGGGAAATGAAGTCCAAGTGCTACTGCTAATACTAATAATACAATTGCTACTGCTGTGTTTACCCATTTGTTGAATTTTGTATATTTCAGGAACATTCCAAGTCCGACAGCTTCAATGATAAATAACATAGAAGTTGTTGCTACAGCTCCGTTTGCAACTACTTTTGTAATCTTTCCGGCTTCATCTGCATTGAATCCGTTAAATGTTCCGGCTACAACATCTGCAAATGCTGCTACAACCAGAATACAGAACAGCCAGCAGAATAACAGGAATAATTTCTTTCCTAATTTTCCAATATACTCTTCAATAATGTAACCGATTGTACGTCCTTTGTTTTTAACAGATGCATACATAGATGCAAAATCCTGAACAGCGCCGAAGAATACACCACCGACCAGGATCCAAAGCAGAACCGGAAGCCATCCGAAAATAGCTGCCTGGATTGGTCCGTTGATCGGACCTGCACCTGCGATTGATGCAAACTGGTGTCCAAATACTACGTTTGTGTCAGCAGGTACATAATCAATTCCGTCTTCCATCTCATATGCCGGAGTTTTAGCATTCGGGTCAATTCCCCATTTGTTTTGAAGATAACGGCCATACAGAAGATATGCTCCTCCGAGTACAACAATGGCAATTACCATCATCAATATTCCACTCATAAAGTAATTCCTCTTTTCTTTTTATTATTTATTAGTAATCTATATAAAAAAACGCCTTTGCTGTCCTTCCGGACAACAAAGGCGGAACTTTCCGTGGTACCACTTTGTATTATTGTAATTATTGCTAATTACAATCACTTGTTACTGTCTACCCAAAATATTTTATGCAGATTCTTTATTATAATCTGTCTGTTCAACTTCTGAATAAAATTTTCTTTAAACAGTTTCTTCTGTAACGTGAAGATTACGTCCCTGCCTACTTTTTATGCTCTTCCTGATTTCGTCTGTTCAGCGGGATGCTCCTGGGTGATATCTCAAAAGTCTTTCTGTCGTTTCACACCAACCAACGACTCTCTGAATTCCAGATGTTTTGTGACGTATCCCTTTCATCGCATTTCTTATATATATGTTTTTATCAATTTATTTTTTATACATAATGTTTTACACTTTTTTGTTTTGAATTTCAAGATTATATTTCAACAACTTTATTGATTTTTCCAAGTATTTTTTATGCATATTTATAAAATTCCCGTTAATAATATACTTTTCTGTTCCATTTACAACATGCATTTGCATTATTGTAAGAATGACCATTGAACATCAGCCTGATATTATGCTTCTTTATTCCACAGGCAATGCTTATATTCATAATGAACTTTTTAATAACATCTGCGAACTAAAAAACACTTCCTAGCAAGCACATCGTGTTTTCAGTTTTTGCCTCTGGCATTATATACTGTGAAAAGGTATAATAAATTGTAACCTATAATATACATATTCTACTGCTCCGACCTGGAGTTTACAGAATATGAAAAAGTATAATAACAGGTGATATTATGCAAATAACTTACATTAACCACAGTGGATTTTTGGTTGAAACTGCGAACTGCTACTACATTTTTGACTACTATAAAGGGGAGCTTCCAAAACTTGATAAGAGTAAAGAGGTTATCGTCTTTTGCAGTCATTTTCATCCGGATCATTTCAATCCAAAGATTTTTAAGATTCTGAATGATATGGAAATGACTTATCAGGCAGTTTTAGCGAAGGATATCAGCAAAAAGAAGTACCCGGCAGGAGTGAAGATCACAACTGCTCATCATGATCAGGAATATATTCTTGACAACGGTACGCGCATCCATACACTGCTTTCTAACGACAGTGGTGTCGCATTTATCGTCAAAACAGACGATGGCACGATCTACCATGCCGGTGACCTGAATGACTGGTATTGGGAGGGTGAACCTGATGAAGACAACCGCCAGATGACCTCTATGTATCGTGCTGAGATTAACAAGATCAAGGGCGATCATTTTGATGTTGCTTTCGTCCCTCTTGATCCAAGACAGGAAAGCCACTATGCAGACGGAATGATTTATTTTCTGGATAATATAGACTGCAAAAATGTTTTTCCAATGCATTATTGGAATAAGCCGGATATAATCACCAGATTCATTACCGAATATCCACAATACCCATCACGAATCAGAAATACAGAATTAGCAAAAGGAGAAGAACTATGAGCTTTAAGATGATTCACGAAAACTACAATGTGTCCGACTTGGACAGATCCATCAAATTTTACAATGATGCACTTGACTTACATGAAGTAAGAAGAAAAACTACAGACGATTTTATCATTGCATATTTAAGCAATGATTCCAGTGATTTTGAACTGGAACTGACCTGGCTTAAGGAACACCCGCAGGCATATGATCTTGGCGAATGTGAATTTCATCTGGCATTTAAAGCAGATGATTATAAAGCAGCTCACAAGAAGCATGAAGAAATGGGCTGCATTTGCTTTGAAAACCCGGAAATGGGCATCTATTTCATTGAAGATCCGGACGGGTACTGGCTTGAAATCCTGCCTTAAGCAAAACGAAGGGGTTGTCGACATAATTAACAAGTTATTTCACGG
>OLXW01000983.1_pt1 | contig 16588 bp, 14 predicted proteins | sample 1673551 | NCBI WGS metagenome assembly OLXW01 (sample SAMEA103958114, study PRJEB25191) | human gut metagenome | reverse complement strand
CGTGCGCGCCATCACGTGGCTGGCGGGGCACTTGAAGGCGCGCTGGAAGCAGGGCGCGGGCGCGCTTCTGGTGGTGACGCACGACCGCTGGTTCCTCGACGAGGTGTGCACGCGCATGTGGGAGGTGCACGACCGCGTGGTCGACCCGTTCGAGGGCGGCTTCTCGGCCTACATCATGCAGCGCGTGGAGCGCGACCGTCTGGCGGCGCTGGCCGAGCAGAAGCGTCAGAACGACCTGCGCCGCGAGCTGGCCTGGCTCTCGCGCGGGGCGCGGGCGCGCGCGACGAAGCCGAAGTTCCACGTGGCCCTGGCCCAGGAGCTCATCGCCGACGTGCCGCCGCTGCGCAACGAGCTGGAGCTCAAGCGCATGGCCATGGCGCGCCTGGGCAAGCAGGTGGTGGACCTGGAGCACGTGACCGTGCGCTTCGACGGCGGGGACGGCTCCGGCCGCGCCGTGCTGGACGACGTGGACTGGATCATCGGCCCCGGCGACCGCTACGGCATCGTCGGCGAGAACGGCGCGGGCAAAACGACGCTTTTGCGGGTGGTCCAAGGTTTGCAGAAGCCCAGCGCCGGCCTGGTGAAGATAGGTAAAACGGTGCGCTTCGCCGTACTGTCGCAGCATTTGGACGACCTGGCGCGCTTCGGCGACGACCGCGTGCGGCAGGTGGTGGGCCGCTACAGCCGCCGCACGATGCTGGATGGCAAGGAGATGACGCCCGGCCAGCTGCTGGAGAAGCTGGGCTTCACGCGCGCCGACCTGAACGAGCCCGTGAGCGATCTGTCGGGCGGCCAGAAGCGCCGGCTGGCGCTCATGCTCATCCTGCTGGACGAGCCGAACGTGCTCATCCTCGACGAGCCGGGCAACGACCTGGACACCGACATGCTGGCCTCGGTGGAGGACCTGCTGGACGGCTGGCCGGGCACGCTGCTGCTGGTCACGCACGACCGCTACCTCATGGAACGCGTGACCGACCACCAGTTCGCCCTGCTGGACGGCAAGCTACGCCACCTCCCCGGCGGCGTGGACGAGTACCTGCGGCTGACGGAGCGCGCGACCGGTGCCTCCCAGGGTGCCCAAAGCGGCCGCGCATCCGGCGCCCTTTCCTCTCGGGCGGCCGACCGCGCCGCAGGCCAAAGCCCCCAGCGCGCCGCCGATCAGGGTGACTCCGAAGTCGAAGGCGCCTCCGGGCCCCGTCTCACCGGCGGCGAGATCCGCACGCTGCGCAAGCTCATGCAGTCGAACGAGCGCAAGACGGAGACGCTCAACGGCAAGATAGAGGACGTGCGCGCCCAGATGGCCGCCGCCGACCCGAGTGACTTCGCTGCCCTCGGCGATTTCCAAGCGCAGATCAACGACTTGCAATCCCAAGTGGACGCCCTCGAGGAAGGGTGGCTCGAAGCCGCCGAGAAGCTGGGCGAGTAGCATGCCCTCGGAAGCCGTGCGCGCCGCCGACGAGCCGGATGGCAAGCCTGCGGGCGAAGCGGCCGCTTCGCCGCCGCTCGTGCTTCCGGCCGAGCTGGCGTGGGCGGTCTACTTCCTGCTCATCCCCTTGGGCGTGGCTGCCATGGCGCATGCCGACGTGGGCCTCGTGCCGGCCGCCGCGCTGCCGTTCGCGCTCAACGCCATAGCGCCCCAGGTGAGCTACGGCGTGTGGTACGTCGTGTTCCAGATCGGGCTCATCGCCGTCCTGTGCGCCGTTCGTCGGACGCTCGACTGGCGCTACCTCGTGTCGTTTCTGGTCTGCGCCGTGGGCGGAGCGCTCATCGACTTCAACGGGTCGTGGATGAACGACCTGTTCCCGATAGAGTCGCTTGCGCTGTCGTGCCTGTGGTTCGTCGGCGGTTTCGCCGTCGTGGCCGTGACCGTGTACTTCTGCACGCGCTGCCAGCTGCCCGTCATGCCCATCGACACGTTTCCGCGCGATCTGTGCGCGGCCATCGGCCAGCCTTACGCCCGCGTGAAGGTATGGTTCGACGTCGTGACGTTGCTCGCAACCTGCGCTATCGGCCTTGTCGGCGGCGGCGCGCTGTTCGGCATCAACGTGGGCACGGTCGTGTCCGCCTTGCTCATGGGCCGATCGATTGGCCTTATCCAGCGTATCATGGACAAGCGCGTGGCCTATAGCAAGCACCTGCCGCTCTAGGGAGGGGGAGGCGGAAAGGCGCGGGCGGTGCTGCGGGACGGCGCCGCATTCCTTCCGTCCATAACGGCGCTCGCCTTCTAAGGTGGGCGTTACTTCCATGCGGGCTGGTCGGGGGAGCCTTCCGGCTGCTCGGGACCGCGCGCCCAGGGGTCTTCCTTGGCGTCGGCCTGCGCGTACTTCAACCAGGCGTCCTCCTGCTTCGCCTCGGCGATCCAGTCGTCCTGCGACTTGCCCAGCACGCTGCCCACCATCCACACGATGCCGCAGAGGATGCCGCCAACCACGAACGCGATCCAGCTGATGGCGAACCCACCCTGACCGGCGCGGATGGCGTCCTTCAGTGCGTGCTTGTCGATTCCGTCCCAGCCGCCCACCTGGTCGAACAGCGGCACGAAGCCCCACACCAGGAACACGATCAGCGCGAGCAGCATGATACAGCCGCAGATCACGCCCATGACGCGTTCGGCGCGCACCTGCTCGGGCGACTTCACCACGGCGGTGGGCGGCAGATCGGCGCCGAGGTTCTGGCGGTGGGCGATGTAGGTGAGCTCGGACAGGTCGTACTTCGACTTCTGCATGGTAGCCCAGATGAGCGTGCCCACGGCGCCGGCAAGGACGAACATGAACGGCGCGACGATCAGTTCGTCCAAACGGACGCCGCGGACGAGATCGAGCGAACTGTCCTCAGGCGAGAGGCCGATGAGCATGATCACGTCGAGCAGGATGAGCCCCACGCCGCCGGCGATGAGCAGGGGGAAGCGACGGCTGAACCGCTCGAGAACATCGGCGGCGTAGCGCGGTTCGATGGCGGGGTTGCGGCGCTTGAACTCGCCGTGGTTAAGGCTGCCCACGATGAGGGCGACCACGCCCACCACCACGAACGACAAGAACGCGACGGTCTGGATGTTGCTCGGCCATCCGAGGGCATCTAGGAGCACCTGCACGCCCACACCCATGAGGATGCACGCCACCCCGAGCGCTATCGATAGGTCGAAGCGGTTCATATGGCGGTCGTAGCGCTCGGTGTCGTTCTCCTTCGCCACGTGCACGCTGCCGCGCATGAGGTCGTCGAGGTTCGTGTGGAACAGGTCGCACAGCGCCAGCAGCTTGTCCATCTCGGGGTAGTTCGTGCCGGCCTCCCATTTGCTGACGGTCTGGCGCGACACGCCCAGCTGCTCGGCAAGGCCCTCCTGCGTCACGCCGTAATGCTGGCGCAGGTAGACGAGGTTGTCGGCGAAGCTCATGGTGGGTTCCTTTCGTTGTTGGTAGGTATCATACCCGAACGGTGCGGCAGCGAAGCTGTGGTGCGCGATCTCGCCGCCTCGGGCAGCGTGCGAGCGACGGGCCCGTTTGGATTCGTCGTTCGCACGCTTTCCGCGGCGGGCGAATGTGCCAGCCCCTCGTGGCAAAATTGGCTGGCCCGCGTTCCCCCCGCACTCCCTTTCGGTGCTTCTATCATGCGGTTGCAGGGCCGCCCGCTCCACCACTTTGATGGTGCGTTTTGCTTTTTTTCGCGCACGCTGAGGTTGCGGAAGCTATGACCTGGGGTTATACGTAGCTTGTCGTGGCGCTTTCGTTCGGCGGCAAGAGTTCGGCGACGTATTCTGCCGCCACAGGAGGTACCCTATTTGGTATGGTGCGTGAAACGGACGGCGAAAGAGAGCCGCGAAAGGGATGGTCGCATGGCAAAGCCGGAGCCGAGCATGGAGCTGAACGTGGAGCAGGTGCGGAACTTCAGGCTGCACGCGCACCATCTGGACACGTTCTACGCTAAGGCCGACGTGCTTGCAGCGGTCGGCGCCTGCGGCATGCAGAACACGCCGCCCGGTGCGTGGGAGGCTGCGCTCTTCAACCGCGTGCCCGCGTGCAAGGCGGCCGATCGCGACCGCCTGCTGCTGGAGGAGCGCTCGCTCGTGCAGGCGTGGAGCTTTCGCGGCACGCCCGTCGTGTTCCCGGCGGCCGACAGCGCCGCGTTCCTGTCGGCGCTTGTGGCGGAGGGCGGAGAACCCTGGATCTACACGCGGGGCATCGGGCTGGCGCTCGACTTTCTGGGCGTGGGGTTCGACGAGCTGCTGGTCTTGCTGGAGCAGGTCATGCCACAGCTGGACGGGCGGACGGTGACCGGCAAGACATCGCTCGACCAAACGCTGGCCGCGTGGATGGTGCCGCTGCTGCCCGCGCAGAAACGCTCCTTGTGGAACGAGCCGTCGATGTACGGCAGCCCTGACAAGCAGACGGTGGGCGGCGCAGCGGTGTCGTTCCTGCTGCGGCCCTGCTCCTTCAAGGGCCTGGTGGTGTTCGGCGCGCGCGAGGGGGCCAGCCCCACGTTCACGTCGTACCGCACTTGGCTCGGCCGCCTCTTGGCGCCCGACGCGGACGCGTCCCGCAAGCTGGTGCGGAAGTTCGTCCACTGCTACGGACCGACCACGGCCGACCGGCTGGCCGCATGGCTGGGATGCTCTGGCGCTCAGGCGCGGCGGCTGTGGAAGACGGCCGCCGACGAGATGGAGCCGGTCACGTTTTTGGGCAAGAAGGCTTACGTGCTGTCCGCCGACCGGGAGCGCCTGCTCGCGCCGCAGCCGCTCGAGCGCGAGCTGCTGCTGCTAGCCGCGCACGACCCCTACCTCGACCAGCGCGACCGCGTCGTCCTGCAGTCGGACAAAGCGCTGCAACGTCGGATATGGCGCACGGTGGCCAATCCGGGCGCTATCGTACATTGCGGCGAGGTGGTGGGTACGTGGACCGGCACGAAGAAGGGCGCCGGCCTGGAGGTGGAGGCGAACTGGTGGTCCGACGCCGTCGACGGCCGGCAGGTGCGCGCCCTCGCCGAACAGCACGCCGCCTTCCGCGGTCTGGAGCTCACGGCGTTCGAGGGGTAACCCCCGGCCGTTCATTTGAAAGGGGAGTTTCGTTTACGGTGGATAGCGCAGCTGCACTCTCATAAGAACGGCACCGCGGAAGGATGCTTGAGCGATCTTTGTCGCGGTGCCTCATGTTGCAGAGGGGCTTTTGTCGTTCTAGTTGTCGGCTCGTTCAAATTCCTGCAAAGTCTCGGTGGAGAAACGGTGCCAAGCGGAAGCGGGCCGTACAATGGCCGAGAAAGCGGAAGCGGCGCGGCGTTCATTGGATGGTGGCGGGGTGTGCAGCGGGCAGTGGTGGGATTCCGGCGGTGAATTCCTGCGATGGCTCGTTCCGGCGACTGCCGACTCAGGCGGCGGCAACCCTTCGCCCTTCGCACGGCCGCACCTCAACAAAGGAGGTTCCCATGCTCAAGCTCATCGCCAGCGATATGGACGGCACCATGCTCGACGCGAACGAGTGCGTGCCCGACGGCACGTACGAGCTCATTCTGCGCTTGCGAGAGGAGGGCATACGGTTCGCGGCCACGTCGGGGCGGCGCTTCGACACGCTGTGCGAGCTGTTCGAGCCCATCGTGGACTGCATGGACTTCGTGGCGTCGAACGGCGCGCAGGTCATCGTGGAGGGCGAGCTGGTGGACCTCGAGGTATTCTCGCATGCGGCCGTGAAGCGGCTGGCGCGCGTGGTGGACCTGTTCGACACCATGCACCTGGCGCTGTTCGACGAGACGCGCAGCTACCTCCTGGACGATGAGGCGCGCTTCGAGCGCGAGGTGGACAAGAACCTGCCGAATCCTGTGCGCGTGTATGCGGTGCCGTCGCCCCAGGTGAACATCTTGAAGGCATCGGTGTACTGCGACGAGGACGTTATGGATATGGCCTACATCCTCACGCGCGAGCTGGACGACGACTTCGTGTTCGCGCCGTCCGGCCGCAAGTGGATCGACGTCATGCAGCGCGGCGTGAGCAAGGCCACCGGTGTGAGCCAGGTGCTGGACGCCCACGGTATCCAGGCCGACGAGATGATGGCGTTCGGCGACTCCATGAACGACTACGAGATCCTGCGCATGGCCGGCACGAGCGTAGCCATGGGCAACGCGCGCTACGCCATCAAGCAGATAGCCGATAAGGTCATCGGCACGAACGTGGACCACGGCGTGCAGGCCGAGCTGCGCCGCGTGCTGGAGGGGCTGGGCTAGGCTGCCAGGTTGGACGGCCAGTGCCGCAAGCCGGATCCCCGTTCGATTGAATGTGGCAGAAAATTTGACCTAGGGCAGAGATTCAGGCGATTTGGATGAGGCCAGGGGTTCCTTCGCCGCCATAATCCCAGTTCGGATTTTTCGACGAGAACTTCGTCGTGCCCTACCTCGATATTCTTGCCAAATTCTGCAGTCTGGAGGAAAGCGAGGGCAATCCCCTACATCCCCGCATGTCCTTCGCCGCTCACGCGCGCCTCGGGGTCGCGCAGCACGGCGCGGTCGAGGCCGCCCACCGCGTTCGACGCGGTGACGCCCGCCACCATGGAGTCGCTCACGTTGAGCGCGGTGCGCCCCATGTCGATGAGCGGCTCCACCGAGGCCAGCAGGCCCACGATCTCGATGGGCAGCCCCATGGTGCCCAACACGATGAGCGAGGCGAACGTCGCGCCGCCGCCCACGCCCGCCACGCCCAGCGAGCTGATCACCACCACGGCCACGAGCCCCGCGACGAACGTGGGCGAGAACACGTCGATGCCCACCGTGGGCGCGATGATGGTGGCCAGCATGGCGGGGTAGATGCCCGCGCACCCGTTCTGCCCGATGGACATGCCGAAGCTGGCGGCGAAGTTTGCCGTGGCCTCGTCCACGCCCAGGGCGCGCGTCTGCGTCTCGATGTTCAGCGGCACGGCGCCTGCGCTCGACCGCGCCACGAACGCGAAGCTGAGCACGGGGAACGCCTTGCGCATGTAGACGAGCGGGCTCACACGGTTCGCCAGCAGGATGAGGCAGTGCACCAGGAACATGAACGCGAGCGCCCCGTAGGACACGGCCACGAACTTGCCCAGGTCGAGGATGGCCGCATAGTCGCTCGTGGCCATGACGTGCGCGATGAGCGCCAGCACGCCGTAGGGCGTGAGCGCGAGCACCATGGACACGATGCGCATGACGATGCCATACAGGCTGTCGATGAGCTGCCGGAAGAACGCGGCCTGCTCGCACGCGGCGGCGGTGGCGGCGGGGGAGACGTCGGTTCCGCCCTCGCCCCGGGCGCGCAGCTTGAGGTAGGCGATCCCTGTGATGGCGGCGAAGATGACCACGGCGATGGTGGACGTGGCGCGGCTTCCGGCCAGGTCGGCGAACACGTTCACGGGGATGAACGACAGGATCATCTGCGGCAGCGTGAGGTCGGCCACCTGCTGCTGGTCGGCCTGCAGGGCCTCGAGGCTCGCGGCGCTCGAGCCGGCGCCTGCGTCGGTGAAGCTCGCGCCCGCCAGGCCGGAGAGCACGACGGCCGCCCACCCCGTGAGCGCCGCCACGGCCACGGTGCCCAGGAGCACCGCCAGCACCACGGCGCTGATGCGGCCGAGGTTCTCCGTCATCTTGGTGCGGGTGAACGCGCCCACGATGGCCACGAACACGAGCGGCATCACGAGCATCTTCAAAAGCGCGATGTAGCCTTGGCCCACCACGGCCATCCAGTCGAGCGCCATGGAGGCGGCGTCGCTGCCGCGACCGAGCGCCAGCTGGATGCCCGCCCCTAACAGGATGCCCAGTCCCAGCGCCGTGAACACCCGCGGCGTGAAGCCGATGCCGCGCCGCTTCATCAGCCAGAGCGCCCCCAGCAGGACGGCGAACACGGCCAGGACGGCGAGGACGGGAAGCAGGGTTTCGAGCGGCATGGGCGATCAGCTTTCTGGACGGCAGCGCCCTCCAGTATGCCGCGCGCGCGAAGCCGTCCTGCCCTCCGCCGGCAACCGTCTCACGCCCGTTGCCGAACCGATTGCTCCCCGCCTATTCGGGCCCTTCCGCGTTCGGGGCGCACGCGTGGCGTTCGCCGAAGCGGACCACATGCTGTCGTGCGAGATCGATCAGGTGCTCGCGGGCGGCCGCGTCGGTCGCGCCGTCGGCAGCTTGGATGAACATCATGAGCGGCGCGAAGAACTCCAGCGCCAGCATTTTCGGGTCGTCGCGCAGGAAAGCGCCCGATTCCACCATGGATGCGAACAGCGTCTCCTGCCACGCGAGCGGCGCCTCGATGAAGTAGCGGCGGTACAGTGCGCCCAGCTCGGGCGTGCGATACTGCTCCACGGTGAGCATCTGCCGAAACAACGTGGCGAACTCGTCCTCGGTCCAGTAGCGAAACATCCCTTCGCCGAGGTCCGCCATCCGTGCGAACGGGGTAACCGCGTAGTCGCGCACCTGCTCGTCGACGCTGCCCTCCGGGAGCCCGATGGCGGCGGATGCCAGCTCGTATCGCTCGTCCATGCGCCTGACGAGTGCGTCCAGTATGGCCTGCTTGCAGGCGAAGTGCTTGTAGACCGATGCCGGCTGGATGCCGACGGCGGCTGCGATCTCGCGCATCCCGGTCGCCTCGAACCCCGCGCGGGCGAACAGGCGCAGCGATGCCTGCAGGATGTCCTCCTTGGTGTTGCACCGGGGCGTCATGCGGCGTCCTCCCCGGTGCGGAGCGCGTGCCAGCTCGCGGCCGCCTGCAGCGCGCCGAGCGCCAGGTAGAATGCGGAGATGCCGTTCGGCATGAAGGCGAGCTCGAACGCGGTCCAGGCGATGAGCAGGACGCCTGCCGCGATTCCCCACCTATACGACGCCGCCCGCCTCCCGCGGAAGCGCAACGCGAGAGCGACGATGTTCGGCGCGCCGTTCACCAGTGCGAGCGCCACTCCCGGCCAGAACCACGTGGCGATGAGCGGCTCGGGCAAGGGCAGGACGCCCAGGAACTCGATGGGCATGACGTCGTTCCAGCTGACGGGCAGGGCGACGAGCCCGCTTGCCGCCATGAACCCTCCGCACACGACGGAGCATATCCCGTCGAACCAGTTCATGAACAGCGCGAACCCGCGCGAGACCCTTGCGAGGGGATGCGGCCTTCGATCCTGCCGAGCCGTCGTCGTCATGGTGCTCTCTTTCTCTCGTAAAGCTAACGAACGTTAGCCAATGGAAGCAGTTTAGCAAACGATCGTTAGCTTTTCAAGCCCGGAGACGACGCTCTCCTTCCATGCGGTGGACGAAGCCAGGTATCTATGACAACAAATGAAAGAAACAGTTCGCGAAATCGAGCGGGGACGGCGTGGCGAAAAGCAGGTATTCGCTCGAAAGTAAGATGCACGTGTGTCGCGCTACCAAGAGCATGACGCAGCAGGAGCTTGTCGACATACTGCAAACTCGCTCAATCATCGTGCTGTTTTCGTCATACTTCATATATCGCGCAGCATGGTCTTCGCCTGGGCAGCCTTCATCGCGGGGTGGGGGTCGCACGCGGTTGACGCGACCCGGCCGGCGCGGTATGCTGGCCGGCGTTGCAACCATCTCGTTGGGGGAACCAATGATACTTTGCAGGGCTGCCGCTCTGTGCGTGATCGCCGATGAAGCATCGCACGGAGCAGGGACGGACATAGTCATCGGCATCGGGAGGCGCGCCGCCTAAGGGCACGCCTTGTCGTCGATGCCGGGATGCCGGGAACCTTGAGCGCCGCGGATGGCTTCGTCCGCGGCGCTTTTTCATGCGCTGGGCGCATCGCGTGGCTGCGGCCGTCGCGAGCCCCTGCCTCCTTCCGTTTTCGCATTCCGATCCTCCGAGGTGACCTATGGCTTCTTCTGCATCGACTATTTCCTTTTCCGAGGGGCCGCTGTTCCGGCAGCTGCTCTCGTTCGCGTTGCCGCTCATGGCGGTGAACATCTTGCAGTACGTGTACCAGGCCGTCGACATGGCGGTGGTCGGCCAGGTGGTGGGCGACGTGGGGCTCGTGTCCATGAGCAACGCGGTGAACGCCGTCTTTTTGGTGAACGCGTTCGTCATCGGCCTTTCGGCCGGCGGCGGCGTGGTGGTGGCGCGCGCGGTGGGCGCGGGCGACGTGGGCGCGCAGCGACGGGCCTACGCGGCCACGCTCCTGGTGGCGCTGCTGGCATCTGCGGGCATCGCTGCGGCCGGCACGTTGCTCGCGCGGCCCGCGTTCACGGCGAACGCGGTGCCCGCGGCGGCGCTCGACGGGGCCGTGGCCTACACGACCGTGCTCTGCTGCGGCGCGGTCGGGCCGTTCCTCATGAACGCCGCGGCTGCGTTCCTCAAGGCGCAGGGCGACGCATGGACGCCGCTTCTGCTGGTGGGTGCGGCGACGTTCGTGAACGTGGCGCTCGATCTGGTGCTCGTGGGACCGGCCGGCCTGGGAGTGCCGGGCGCTGCGGTGGCCACCGTGGCGGCGCAGGGGCTCTCGGCGCTGCTCGCGCTCGCGCTGGTGCGGCGGCGCTTCGCGGCGGGGCGCGTGCTCGGAAGCGGCGTGCTCGCGGGCGGCTTCGCTGGCGACGTGCGCGCGGTGCTTTCGGTCGGCGTGCCCTCCGCCGTGCAGATGGCGGTGGTGAACCTGTCGTACGCGCTGGTCACCGGCATGCTCAACCGCTATGGCGTGGACGTTGCCGCAGCGGCGGGCGTGGGGCTGCAAATAAGCACCATCGCGGGACTGCCCTGCTGGGCCATCGGCCAGGCCATCACCACGGCGGCCGCGCAGTGCGCCGGCGCCGGCGAGCTCGCGCGCGCCCGCGACGTCGCGCGGCTGGGAGCGCGCTTCAACATCGGCGTCACGCTGGGCATCCAGGTGCTCATCCAGCTGCTCGCGCCGGCCATCGTGGGGCTCTACGGCCTCGCGCAGGGCACGTCGTTCGACATCGCCGTGCTCTACCTGCGTATCACGTGCAGCGTGAACGGCCTGTTCTACGCGGCCATGTACAGCTTCGACTCGTTCGCTCTCGGGGCCGGCTCGCCGCGGCTCGTGCTGGCGAACTCGCTCATCGACGCGTTCGCCGTGCGTTTCGGCCTGGCGTTTTTGCTCTCGGGCGCGCTTGGCTTCGGCTACGTGGGCATTTTCGTGGCGCAGGCGGCCTCGCCCGTGATCCCCGCGATCATCGGCGGCGTCTACCTGCGCCGCTGGTCGCGCTCGCGCGGTGTGCTGCGGGAAAGATAGGGGGATGTGGCAAAACGGAACGCATATGCACCCGAAATAGCCCTTCCAAAAGCCTGCGAAGCCGGCTCATCGAAAGAAACGCCTGATGGCGCTATCCAGCGCGTTCGATAACGAGTGCATATGACCGCCAAATTGCCAATCCAACCAGGAAGTCGCGCACGTGCAGGGCGCGGGGACGGCGCGCAGCCTACGCCTTCGTCACCAGCTCTTGCACGGGAATGCGCTCGACCGCGTGACGTTCGGGGCTCTTCCATTCGTCGGCGGCGTGGCCCACGGCCAGTATGTTCACCGGCACGAGCGAGGCGGGCAGGTTGAACGCCTCGCGCACGCCGGCGGGGTCGAACGCGCAGATCCACACGCTGCCGAGGCCCAGGTCTGTGGCCGCGATCATCATGTGGTCGCAGGTGATGGAGGCGTCGATGGCGGTGGAGACCATGCCGTCGACGGGGCGCTTCCAAGCGCGCTCGGCATCTGCGCATACGATGAACGCGAGCGGCGCGCCGTAAAGGTTCGCGTACCTTCCGAGATTCGCGAGCCCTTCCGCGCTTTCCACCTGGATGAGGCGCACGGGCTGGCGATTCGCGGCGCTCGGCGCGACGTGGGCCGCCTCCACGATGGCGGCGATCTTGTCCGGTTCCACGGGGTCGGGATCGTAGGCGCGGATCGAGCAGCGCTTCTTGGCGAGGTCGGTAAACGACATGGGATGCCCCTTCTCTCGTGCGGGTTCGTTTCTCCTTTCATGATAGAAGACGCTACCGGACAAGCAAGTAGGCACTATTTTGGAATATACTACCGAAAAGGAAAGCAAGGGTTTGCCGCCGAAGGCCCGCCGCAAAGGAGCGCTGCCATGAAAACCCGCCCAGATGCCTACCATTGCCCCGTCGAAGCGACCATCGACATTGTGGGCGGCAAGCACAAGGTGCTGATACTCTGGCACCTGAGCAAGCACGGCGTGCTGCGCTTCGGCGAGCTGCAGCGGCTCATGCCCCAGGCCACGCCAAAGATGCTCACCCAGCAGCTTCGCGAGTTGGAAGCCGACGGCATGCTCCACCGCGAGCTGTACCATCAGGTGCCGCCCAAGACGGAGTACTCGCTCACCGAGCGCGGCCGCAGCTTCACTCCGGTGCTGAACGCCATGTGCGTCTGGGGTGGCGAGGTGCTCGACGAGATGGGCGTGGAGGCGAGGGGAAAAGGCGTTGAATAGGCAGCTCAAACCATGGGAAAAGATGCGGAATAGCCGAATACTTCTTTGGAAAAGGTGCAGAAGGAGGCGAGCATGACGGATGCGACAGCCAGCGCCACCGTGCTCATAGTGGAGGACGACGCCCACATCAGCGGCATCGTGGCCGACCACTTGGGGCATGCGGGGTACGCGTGCACGCAGGCGTTCTCGGGAACGGAGGCGCGGCTCGTGCTGGAGGCGGCGGACGCGCGCGGCGAGCGGTTCGACGTGGTGGTGTGCGACCTCATGCTGCCCGGCCTTCCCGGCGAGGACATCGTGCGGCTCATCCGCTCTGCCGACGCCCATACGCCCATCGTCGTGACATCGGCGCGCACGAGCGCCACCGACAAGGTGGACCTCCTCAAGCTGGGCGCCGACGACTACCTAGCCAAGCCCTTCGACCTGGACGAGCTGCTCGCGCGCATCGAGGTGCAGCTGCGCCACCGCGGCCGCGTCCCCGCGTCGCAGCCGGGCGGCGACGTGCTGCGCGTGGGCGCATGGACCGTCGACCGCGCCGCGCGCACGCTCGCGGTGGACGGCGCGGACGTGCCCCTCACGCGCACCGAGTTCAACATCGTGGAGCTTCTGGCGCTGCATCCGAAGAAGGTGTACACGAAGCAGGAGCTGTTCGAGCTGGCCTGGGGCGAACCCTACGCCGCCGAGGACAGCACGGTGAGCGTGCACGTGTCCAACATCCGCGCCAAGCTCAAGCCCACCGGCACCGACGGCTACCTCCGCACCGTGTGGGGCCTCGGGTTCAAGCTGGCGGTCGACGAGGGCGCATGACCTGCGCGGAAAGGAGCGTCCCGCATCTTCAAGCTTTCTTAAAGGTTGGTTCATCCTTCCTGAAACCCTGTTCCGTAAGCTGGAAGCATGTTGAGAAGGCGAAGGGAAAGGGGCGTTCATGAACGTCGTTGAGACGCGGGGGCTGACGAAGTCCTACCGCGGCAAGCGCGCGGTCGACCGGCTCGACCTGCATGTGGCGCAGGGGGACATCTACGGGTTCGTCGGGAAGAACGGGGCGGGGAAGTCCACCGTCATGAAGATGGTGTGCGGGCTGGCAGCGCCCACCGAGGGCGAGATCGAGCTGTTCGGCGGGCGCGCCGGCGCCGACGCTCGCGGCGAAGCCGCGCGGCCTGCGGGAACGTCGCGCGTGGGCGCGCTCATCGAGGCGCCGGGCATCGTCCCCAACCTGACGGCCTACGAGAACCTCATGGCGAAGGCCCTGGCCTTGGGCGTGGTCGACGCGCCGGCGCGCTGCCGCGAGGCGCTTGCGCTCGTGGGCCTCGAGGGCGTGGGCAGGAAGAAGGCGAAGGGCTTCTCGCTCGGCATGAAGCAGCGGCTGGGCCTGGCGCTCGCGCTCGTGGGCTCGCCCGACCTGCTGCTGCTCGACGAGCCGTTCAACGGCCTGGACCCCGAGGGCACGCGCGCCATGCGGAACCTCATCGTGCGGCTGAACCAGACGCTCGGCGTGACCGTGGTCATCAGCTCGCACGTGCTGGACCAGCTCGACCGCGTGGCCACGCGCTTCGGCGTCATCGCCGAAGGCCGCATGGTGCGCGAGATGACCGCCGAGCAGGTGCAGGCCGAGTGCGGCGACAGCTTGCGCGTGCGCACGGCCGACCCGGCCCGCGCGCTCGCGTTGATGGAGGAGGCGTTTCCCCAGGCAACGCTGCGCGCACTGCCCGATGGGTCCCTCTCCGTCGCGGGCGACTACGACACGACGGCCGTGTCGCGCTTTCTCCACGACGCCGACCAGACGGTGCTGGAGATGAGCCCGGTGCGCCGGGATATCGAGGACTACTTCGTGGAGCTCATGGAAGGCGGCGCGCAGGGGGCTGCGCGTGCCGCGTCGGTCGAGGAAGGCGGTGCGCGCCATGTTTAACCTGTTGAAATCCGATGTCTACCGGCTTGTGCACGGCAAGATGCTGTGGGTGGGCCTGTCCTTCCTCGCGCTCGTGGTGGTGGGGGCGGCCGGGCTCGTCTGGTTCGCCACCACGCCCGAGTTCGCCCAGATGGTGAACGAGCAGGCGCAGGAGGAGGCGCGCCAGAGCGGCGCGACCGTCACGCTCACCACGCCCAACGGCGCCGACCTCGACGCCGAGGAGGTGCAGGCGCTCAATGAGAAGGTCATCGGCAGCCGCACTTACTCGTACGGCAACACGTTCATGGTGGGATTCCTCGGGCTGATCCTCGCGGTGCTGGCGGCGCTGCTGGCCTCGTCCGACTTCGACACGGGATTCGCGAAGAATGTGCTCGCGGGGCGCGGCGACCGTCGGGCGTACTTTGCGGAGAAGCTCGTGCTGATCGCGGTCTTGTGCGGGGTTTTCCTGTTGGCGGGCATGCTCCTGTCGGATGCGGTGTACGCGGTCCTCGGGTTCTCCTACGAGCGCACGGAGACGGTGGGCGAGTATGGGAGCTGGGCGGTGCTGTCGTGGCTCGTCCTGACGGCGTACGCGTTCCTCGGCGCGCTCATCGCGTGGGCGACGCGCAGCAAGACGGTCGGCGTCGTGTTCGCGGCGCTCGTGCCCACGGGCTTCCTCGAATCGATGGTGCTGGGGGCGGCTGCGGTGCTCGCGCCGGCCATGCCGCTGGTGGGCGACGCGGTGCAATGGCTGCCGTTGTCCGTGCAGCAGCGGCTGGCGGCGGGAGGCACGGGCCTGTTCGAGGCGGGCGCGTCCGCCGTGGCCGGGCTTCCCGTGGCGGCGCAGGCGCTTATCGTGTTCGGAGCGATCGCAGCCGTGTGCGCGGCGCTGTCGCTCACGGCGTGCCGGCGCAGGGACGTGTAGGGCAAGGAGGGCGTTCGGATGGCGTATGTGCTGGTGGGGCTTGCGTGCTTGGCCGTCGGGGCGGGCGCGGCGGCGCTCCTCTTCCGCCGGGAGCTGCGCCGCATGGCGCGCTTCCTGCGCGGGCGCGACGCGCGCAGCAACGCGCGGATGACGGTGGAGGCGCCCGGGCGGGCGTTCGCCGAGCTGGCCGAGGCGGTGAACGCCCAGTTGGACGCCGCGCAGCGGGAGCGGCTCGAGGGGCAGCGCCGCCAGCAGGAGTTCCAGCGCGACCTGTCCAGCCTCTCGCACGACATCCGCACGCCGCTCATGGGCGCGAAGGGGTACCTGCGCCTCGCGCAGGACGAGGGCGACGAGGCCGGGCGCGCCCGCCGGCTGGTCGCCGCCGAGGCGCGGCTCGACGACATGGGAGCGCTCCTCGACCAGCTGTTCGCCTACGCGCAGGCGAACGACCCCGACCTCGCGCTCGACCTGCGTCCCGTGGCCGTGCTGCCGGCGCTGGCCGATGTGCTGGTGGGGCAGTTCCCCGCGTTCGAGCGGCGCGGATGGGAGCCGCGCGTGGACTTCGAGGACGAGGGGCTTTCCGTGGATGCCGATGCCGAGGCCCTCGCGCGCATCTTCGAGAACCTCGTGGGCAACGCGCTGCGCCACGGTTCGGGGCCTCTTGCGGTGGAGCAGCGCGGAGCCTGCGTGGCGTTCGCGAACGAGGTGCCCGTCCCCGCCGCCTTCGATCCCGAGCGCCTGTTCGAGCGCTTCTACCGGGCCGACGCCGCCCGCAGCGAGGTTGGGAGCGGCCTCGGCCTGGCCGTGTCCGCCAGCCTCGCCGCCGCCATGGGCATGCGCCTGTCCGCGCGCCTGGACGGAAACGTGCTGGTCGTGGAGCTGGCGCTGCCGGGCGAGAGAATGCGATGAAGACGACGCAATCCCCTTTGCGTTCAACGTTTTGAAACGAACACTTGTTTCATTTTGTTAAGTATGATAAGATGGTCGCAAGAAAGGGATCATGGAAAAGAGGACTCGATGAATCGTCGGTATAGCGCTCGTGAGGTTGCCCATTACATCGTCGATCTTTGCGCTCGCGAATCCGAGCCCGTAAGCAATCTGCAGCTGCAGAAAATACTGTATTTCGTCCAGCAGCAATACGCCAGGGAAACGGGCGGCCTCTTGTTCGACGATTCATTCGAAGCATGGCAGTACGGTCCCGTGCAGCCGGAGGTGTACCGCGAGTACGCTTCTTTGGGCGGGGCGAAAATCCGTAAAGTGTACGGAGGCTCTGCGCTCGCCTCTGATGCAACGGCCTCGTGCGTGGTGGACTCCGTTACCCGGCGTTGGCGCAGTCAGAACCCCTGGCGTCTTGTGGATGCCACCCATGTCAAAGGCTCTCCTTGGGATCGGACGTATCG
>OLXW01000953.1_pt1 | contig 17060 bp, 10 predicted proteins | sample 1673551 | NCBI WGS metagenome assembly OLXW01 (sample SAMEA103958114, study PRJEB25191) | human gut metagenome | reverse complement strand
CGAATCCGAAACGACCATCCTTCCGGAAGAGGTGTTGGAGGACGTGGCCGACCCCGACGCGCCCTCCGGCGACTCGAAGGCCATGACCTGGGTCAAACGCGGTCTGATCATCGCGGGCGCCGCCATCGTGCTGCTCATCATCCTCGCCCTGGCGGGCTCCCACTCGACGGCCGTCAAGGAGAAAAACGCCTATGAGCGCGTGCAAGCGTCCATGAGCCAACTGGCCGCATGCAACGGCAAAGCGAAAACCACGGTCGGCGACGCCGACAAGGCCGGCGTGGACGATAAGGACGTGGACACGCTACGTGACCTCGTCGCATCGAACGGCAAACTCATCCGGTCCAAACGCGCCGGCCTGTCCATCAGCGAGTCCGAACGGCTCTCCACCAAGGCCGACAAGGCCACGAAACGAACCCGCACACTGGCCGGCAAGGTCGACCGGCTCGTCAAAGCCAAGCCGTTGATGGACGCGAGGAGGAAATGCCGGGACGCGTTGGACAAGGCCGTGAAAGCGTCGACGGACGCGAAACCATCGGATGATGCGACCCGCGCCGCGAAGGCCACGTTGGACAAGCTGATCGGCCAGGCCCGCAAGCTCGATGCGAAAACCACCGTCGACACGTGGAACGACATGGCATCCAAGCTCGACAAGGCGCGCGGGAACCTCTCCCAGGCGTTGGACGCGAAAGCCAAAGCCGACGAGGAAGCCAGACGGCAGACCGAAGCGCAGGCGCAAGCCCAACAGCAAGCCCCGCAACAGCAACAGCAGACGATGCCCGCGCCGACGCCGCAGTACCGCCGCTCTTCCGGCTCAGGCTCCACCAGCGTGCCGCAAGGCAACGGCGGAGGAACCACGAACAACAACAATGGCGGAACATCCAACGGCAACTCCGGCGGATGGTACGTGCCACCGGAAACCAACGACAACAGTCTGCCGAGCAACGACTCAAGCCTCTGACAAACGGGAAAGGAGCACAACAATGGGAAAGAACAAACATCGTCAGGCGTCCACGCCCGAATCGAAGAAGCAGGCGGCCGTCTGGTGCGCGATCGCCATCATCGCCATCACCGTCATGGTCCTGGTCGCCAACCCATGGAAACAGCAGACGTCCGCGACGTCCACGCCGCAATCCAGCCAATCCGCGCAGACACGATCCCACAAACAGAACAAGAAAAAGAAGACGACGAAACCGTCCGGCACCCTGCAACAGCAGGCACAATCCATGTTCATCGGCGACGCGGAACAGATCGCCGACGACGTGCGCGACCTGTTGAACGCGCCGGAGAACTCGAACGTCGACACGCTCGGCAACCTGCTGTACCGGCACAACCGGCAGGACCTCGCCGAAGCGACGGACCTGTATGACGCGATCGGCCAGCAGAAGGACATCGACACGATCCGCAGCCTCGCACGCGAATGGTATCCGCAAGCCATGCAGGCCGGCATCGAGGCGAGACGTGATGACCTCTCGTCCGGATTGGACAACACCGCGCGCGAGGTCGCCACCATCGAACGGGACGATCTTTCCGGCACGCAAGGCTGCGGCGATCTCAAAGCCGCGTACGAGACCGCGAAACGACTCGTGGACTCCAAGTCGGATGATTACGACGCTTTGACCAAAGCCCAGCAGAATCTGACCACGGCGATGAGCGGCTGCGCGACCAACCTCGATCCGACGAACCGGGAGAAAGTGTTCGGCCGACCGCAGGGAACCCTCAAGGAAGATAAGGAGTAGGAGAACATGGCCACCACGAACAACCGCTCTTGGAAAGCGCTACTGCCACGGAACGGCGGCATCGGAGTGTGCCCGCAGATCGGCAGGGTGAAGATTCCGCCCGTCTGCCCACGTTCCACGCTTAATCTCACCGGGGGTAGACGCATCAAAACCGTCCGCGCCTGCTGGTTCGAGGGCGACGAGGCGCGTTTCGTCTCCCTCATGCCGTCGACTGGTCGAATCCGCAAGGAATTGGAATCGTTGAAGGGCGGCGAGACGGTCGAATTCATCGGACGTCCCTGCGAATGGCATGATATGTCTGGACAGAACTACTACATCGTCATCGTCACCGACATGGACATCATCGAACCCAAAAACATTGCTACGGTAGCCAAATCGTAGAAGCAACTAGGCTCGTCTCCATATACGATACGGAGACGAGCCTATATTCATCAATCATTGCTGACTATGGGTTCTTTACTTTTGAAAGAATTCAAAGCAATATGGCAATAGACCTAGCTGAATTTAAACAAACATCTGCTGCAGCAGACCCTTCTTCAGTTCCCGCCACTTCGCCAGCTCGCCCTTCGACTTCTGGATGACCTCATCCATCGAAGCGAGGCAGTCGGCGATTTTGCGCTGTTCGGGGAGAGAAGGCAGCAATACGGGAATACCTTCCATCAAGGCTACTGTCATCCCCACTCGGTCATGCCTTGCTCCACTTTGAGCACCGTGAGTCACGATATACGGATGCCATCTGTTCGTTTTGAAGTACCAGGCAAGATATGGTGCCATCTCATCATCGTAGGGAGTGAGACATGTGTACAGAGGAGACACGATACCGACCTCATTCCGCTCATAGATGTTGAACGGCCCAAATGGAGCACTTGTCGACTTCCTTGGGTTATAAACAAAATCCCCTTTACGGATGACGGTATAACCTTTGGTGTTGCCGTCAACGGCTATGTCCTTGTCAAAGTATTCCCTTTGGGGAACCAAGCCCCTCTCGGCGGAGTTCGTTATCACATTATTGATGTGGCCGTCTTTGTTTTTCTCGGTCACAAAGGTAAACAGCTCTCCAACAGTGGCGCTTTCCCACGCCGGGAACTCGCTCCCGTCGTCGGCCTTGAACCTGACCTCCTGACTGAACAGCTTCTGCATCACACCCTTCTTGCGCTGCTCCCACGCATCGACCTCCGCCTGCTGCGCGGCGATAACGTCATCGACGGCGGACAAGAAATCGGCGATTTTGCGCTGCTCGGGGAGAGAAGGGACGGCGAATGAGTAGGACGCATATTCATTTGCGTTAATTCCCGGCTGGCCAGACCTCATCGAAGCTGTCTTAACCCATTTCCAGTATCTATCAGTAAGCGTCTGGGAATAAATGAAATAATCGTCTGAGCTTGGAAGTACATGCGCTTTAATCAGAAAGCCGGCATAAAACAACTTGCCGTCTTTCGGATGATACAAAAATGACTTGCCTGTACTGGCGCCAGTCCTTGCCAGTAAAATATCCCCCTTTTTAACGAGGTATTTATCATCGAGTTCGCCACTTGGAGACACGATATCATTAGGTAAAAGCGCATGCGTTTCGTCATCAATATCGGTGATGCGAATATAACGATTTTCGCCATCAAACTTCGTTGCGGCCGCATTCATTCCATAGGTCAGGGGTGCGCAAAGTTCCCCCAGCGTCTTCTCCTCCCAACCCGAGAAGTCGGACCCGTCATCAGCTTTGAATCTCAGTTTCGGTTCTCCCATGCTTACACCTCCTTCAGAACCAAATGGATATACATTTCGAATACTGCCAGTAGGAACAAATCTTCCATCGTATCTATGGTTTCTCCCGCATATCTTCCCGGCGTGCCGTATTTCTTATCTGAATCCTTATCCTTGCTGCCGTATGTTGCGATGAACTGCGCAAGGACCGTTGCAAACTGACATGCTTCGTTTTCCGGCGTCACCTTGAACCCATATTTGCGCTCAAGGTCGGAAATAGGGTGTTCGGAACCATCACCCCGGAGCGATTCGCTTAATACATCTGCGATACAGCTTTCATAAGATGAGGTGCCATCAAAATTCACGGCGAGCGGACCAGTCATATATGGAGGACGATAATTGATTCGCTCAACGGGAATCTTCTCGCCGCCATAGCATTCGAGGCTGCGTAGCACGTACTTGCCCCCGTCATAGAACGGAGACTCATCGTCATGGAAATGCGTGCGCAAGACTTCCTCCACTGCTTTAATGCATCGCTCAAAAAGCCCCTTTTCCTCCGTGACGCGCAAATCCAGTCCGCAGTATTCAAGGACACGGTTCTGTGCTTCGAGCGTCATACAGCAAAACTCGCGGTACATCTCGCGCGAATAGTAGTGCAGGTCGTTATGCATCGCCGCCATCGCGCACAGAGGAATTAGGCCGCGGTCTGCGTAATGCTTCGATATGAAGGAAACCGCCTGAGACTTCACTTCCTCGGCGTGGCGTCGTTCGTCGCGCTCATCCTGACGTCGCTCAAATTTCTCCATGCGACCGCTTTGCCACAGCTGCAGGCCCGCAATCGCGATGGTCACGACGAGGGAAATCGAGGCGCAAATTATGCTTATCCAATCTGAACAGGTCAATTACGCCTCTCCTCTCACAGCCCCAGCTCGCGCAGCATCGACTCCGCCTTATCGACGGCGGTCTTCTTCTCGCCCTCGATACGCTTGATGTCGTCCCGCACGGCCTCGAGGTCGACAGGTTCTTCCTCCTCGTACGTATCCACGTAGCGTGGGATGTTGAGGTTCCAATCGTTCGCCTCGATCTCGGCCATATCCGCCACGTGGGCGAACTTCTCGACATCCTCGCGATTCGTGTAGGCGTCCACGATCTTCTTGATGTGCTTGTCCTCAAGCGTGTTCTGGTTCTTGCCGGGCGTGAACTCCTTGCTCGCGTCGATGAACAGCACGTTGCCGCTGTTTCCGTTGCGCTTGGACTTCAGCACCAGCAGGCACACGGGGATGCCCGTGCCGTGGAACAGGTTCGGCGCGAGGCCGATCACGGCGTCGAGACGGTTCAGGTCGCGCACGATGTACTTGCGGATGACCTCCTCGGCACCGCCGCGGAACAGCGCGCCGTGGGGCAGCAGGACGGCCACGCGTCCGTCGTCATCGTCCATGTGGTAGATCATGTGCTCGACGAAGGCGTAGTCGGCGTGGGACTTCGGCGGCAGCTTGCCTGCGCCCGAATACCTCGGATCGTCCAGCAGGGCGGGGTTGCCGTCGTACTTCAGCGAGTAGGGCGGGTTGCAGACCTGCACCGTCATCTTCACGTCGCCGTACTTGTCCTCGCGCAGCGTATCGCCCTTGTAGATGTCGAAGTTCTGGTAATCCACGCCGTGCATCAGCATGTTCATGCGCGCGAGGTTGTACGTGGTGGCGTTGTTCTCCTGCCCGTAGAAGTGCCCCACGCGTCCCGTCGTGAGGTGCTTCTGCACCTCGAGCAGCATGGACGCCGAGCCGCACGTGCAGTCGCCCACCGTCTTCGCCTCGTCCAGACCGACGGTCGCTAGCGTCGCGACCAGCTTCGATGGCCCCGTCGGTGTGAAGAACTCGCCGCTCTTCTTGCCGGCGTCCGAGGCGAACAGCCCGATGAGGATCATGTACGCCGTGCCCAGCACGTCGAACTGCGAATCGGACAGCTTGAAATCGATCTCGCCGATCTTCACGATGACCTTCGCGATGAGCGCCGTGCGGTCGGCCACGGTGTCGCCCAGGTCGGGGTCCTGCAGCTTCATGTCGTTGAACAGGCCGGAGAACGCCGCCTCGGACGCCTGACCCATCGTGGAGCCCGTCAGCTCGTTCACCGCGCGCTCGTAGTCCTCGACGCTGAACTTGTCGGCGTCGTTCTCGGGGCGGACGATCTTGCGGACCAGCTCGCGGAACAGGTTCTCGGGCTTGATGATGTAGCCCAGGTGCTCGATGGACCACTGCTCGACGATGGGGCGGTAGTCGGCATCGGCGAACGCCTGCTCGTAGGTCAGGCCGTCCTCCTTCAGGATCTCCTGCATGTACTCCTCGGTGCGCTCGGACAGGTAGCTGTAGAAAATCGTCCCGAGAATGTAGTTGCGGAACTTGGTGGAATCCATGTTCCCGCGCAGATCGTTCGCGATGGCCCAGAGCTTCTGGGACAGCTCGCTCGCCTGCGCCTGATACTTGGCTGAATCGATCATGTCGTTTACTCTCCTTCCGCCCTATAGCGGTTGTACGTGTCGATGACGAACTCCTTGATGGCTCTCGTCATCTTCGTGATCTTCAGTAATCCCATGCGGTAGGCCGCGAGCTTCCTGCGGATGCCCTCCTCGGAGACGTTCCCGCCGAAGGTGTACTCCGAGAGGATGTCCTGCACATCCTTCGCCTCGAGGCCGTTCGCGTGGGCGAACTCCTCGATCTCGGCCTGCATGCTCTCGCGCTCGAACTGCTCGTAAGCCTGCTGCACGTCGGCGTCCTCCGGCAGGTCGTAGAAGCGCGTGCGGATGAACGCCTCCATGACGTCCTTCTTCGCGCGGAGCACGTCGTTGTCCGAGCGCTCGATCTCGCGCATGACGAGGTCTACGTCGCGCTCGAGGTCGGCCGTGTCCACGCCCTTGCCCTTGTTGGCCTCGTGTGCCGACTTCAGCAGGTTCAGGATGTACATCACGTTGATGCGGTCGGTGCGGACCAGCTCGACGTCGAAATCCACGTCGACGGGCACGGGGACCTTCGGTTCGGGCTTGCCCGCCTCGTCGTGGTAGTAGAGGTACCAGCTCTTGAAGCCCTCGTACTCCTCCTCGTCGAGCGCCACGGCCAGATCCGCCCACTCGAACTTGCCGAACGTCTTCAGCGTCGCGAGCGTGCCGGAGAGCGATCGGAACGCGAGGATGAAATGACGGATGTCGTCCTCGCTCTGAAGCTGCCCGGCGTCGTCCACGGTCTGCGTGACCTTGCGCAGCACCGGTACCTGGTCCATCCATCTGCTCAGGTAGTACTCGTAGCTCTCGAGCAGGTACTCGTTCGGGTCGCCATCGCCGGAGAACAGCCGCAGGGCATCGTCCTGCGCCCGCTTGATGTTGCGGTAGGAGACGATCTGGCCGAACTGCTTCGTCACCTTGTCCACGCGGTTCGTGCGGCTATACGCCTGCACCAGCGTGTGCCAGATGAGGTTCTTTGTCCAGATAGAGGGTGTTCAGCGGCTTCGCGTCGAATCCCGTCAGCATCATGTTGACCACCAGCAGGATGTCAACCTGCGGCAGGTCCTTCTGCTTCATGCGGCGCGTGATGTCCTTGCGGTACGCGTCGAAGGAATCGAGCCCGAACGCCGTGCCGAACATCTCGTTGTAGTCGTTCATGCAGCGTTCCAGCAGCTCCTGCGAGTGCTCGTCGCCGCCCTCGTCCATGTCCTCGTTGGCCTGATACGTGAAGATCGCGGCCACGCGGTAGCGCTTGTCGGCGTCGCGCGCCTCGTTCAGCTCCTTGAACGCGTCGTAGTACTTGCCCAGCGTCTTGATGGTGTCCACCGCGAACAGCGCCGTGTACACGTCCTTGCCCTGCGGATGGACGTGCTGCTCGTGGTGCTCGAAGATGTCCGCCGCCACCAGGCGGATGCGCTCGTCGTCGTGGTACAGCGACTCCAAGTCGAGATTATGGCGACGGCAGTAGTCGGGGTCGTCCATCTGCTCGGGGTCGATGCCGGCCGCCGCGACCTGCTTGGCGAAGATCGTGCGCTGGTACTCGACCGAGAACCGCAGCACGTTGCCGTCGGCGATCGCGTCCTTGATCATGTAGCGGTGCAGGCAGGCGTCCAGCTTGGTTCCCGCGTAGAACACGTCGGCGGTCGTCCTGCCGTCCTTGCCGCGGTTCGCCTCGAAGATGGGCGTGCCCGTGAACCCGATGTAGTTCGCGTTGCGGAAGTGGCGCTCGATGTCGCCGTGCATCTTGCCGAACTGGCTGCGATGGCACTCGTCGATGATGAACACGACCTTCTTGTCGCGATACGAGTCCATCAGCGACTCGTATCGCTTGCTCTTGACGGCGTTCGCCATCTTCTGGATCGTCGTCACGATGAGTTTGCGGTCGTCCTGCTTCAGCTGCCTGACCAGCACGGCGGTCGAGTCGGAGCCGTCCACGCAGTCCTTCTCGAACGAGTTGTACTCGTCCACGGTCTGGTCGTCCAGATCCTTGCGGTCGATCAGGAAGATGACCTTGTCGACGCGCGGCTCGTCACGCAGGAGCTGCGCCAGCTTGAACGACGTCAGCGTCTTGCCCGAACCCGTGCACGCGAAGACATAGCCGTTCTGGTTGGAATCCAGCACACGGCGCTTCGCGGCCTTCACCGCGTAGATCTGATACGGGCGCATGACCATCAGAACGGGCTCCGTGGTCTTGATGACCATGTACTTGTCCAGCATCTCCGTGATGGTCGAGCGGCGCAGGAACTCCGCCGTGAATTCGTCCAGCTTGTTGATGCGCGTGTTCTTGTCGTCCGTCCAGAAGAACACGAGGCTCTTCAGAATCGGGTTGTACGAGCCGCCGTCCATCTCGTTCTCATTGCAGAAGTACTTCGTCTGCACGGAGTTAGACACCACGAACAGCTGCAGGTAGCGGAACAGGCCCTTGAACGAGAACTTGCGGTACCGGTTGATCTGGTTGATGGCCTCGTTGATCTCGACGCCGGGGCGCTTCAGCTCGATCTGCACGATCGGCAGGCCGTTGATGAGGATCGTCACGTCATAGCGGTTTTTGTAGACGACATCGTCCTTGTGCGCCTTGTCCATCGTGACCTGATGCGTCACCTGATAGATGTTGCGGTCGACGTCGGAGCCGAAGAAATCCAGATATACGGACTTCCCGTTGTCCAGCTGCAGCACGTACTTGTCGCGCAGGATCTTCGCGGACTCGTAGACGCTGTGGTTGTCGACGTGGATCATCACGCGCCCGAACTCGGCGTCCGAGAAGGACGCCTCGCCCTTCGCCTCGGTCAGCTTCTCGGCGTTGAACGCCGCGAGCTGCCGGCGAAAGTTGGCCACGACATCGTGGTAGTCGCGCAGCTCGACGAACTCGTAACCGATGCTCTCGAGCCTATCGATGAACAGGTTCTCGACCTCGTATTCGGAGATATGTGCCATCTGTTCGTTTCCCTTCCCCACTTGTATTTCGGTGCCCGTCAGTGTCCAAAACGGAAGAACACAGTTTCACCCGCTCGAATGGCAGAACGGCGGATGGTCTTACTTCCGTTTTTTCATTTCGGCACGTTTGATTATCCTGTCTTGACATTTCTAGTTCCGCTTAAGATCATTTTTGCTTCTGCAGATACCTATATATGGTGGCCCGCCCAACATTCATCATCTTGGCTATTTGGTCTACTGTTACCGAGCGGGATTCGTACAAGCGCCGCACTTCCCTAATCTGTTTTTCGTCAAGACTTGCGGGACGTCCGCCTGTTCTACCTCTCGCTCTTGCGGCTTCAAGTCCTGCGCGTGTGCGTTCGCGGATCAGGTCGCGTTCGAACTGGGCCAAGGATCCGAAGATGTTGAATATGAGAGTGCCGCCTGGAGTGCTTGTATCAATTGCTTCGGTCAGTGAACGGAACTGCACTCCCCTAGCGTCGAAGTTGTTAATGAGTTCTACGAGGTTCTGCAGGGACCGTCCGAGCCTGTCAAGTTTCCAGACTACGACGGTGTCGCCTTCTCGTAGCAGGTCGAGCATGTGGTCGAGTTCGGGACGGTGGGCCTTCGCGCCGGACGCCACGTCAATGAAGATTCGATTACAACCGGCTTTTTCGAGTGCGTCCCGTTGCAGGTCTGTGGTCTGGCCGCCGGTGCTGACCCTCGCATACCCGTATGTCATGCTTGCCATGCGTGCAATAGTACCATTACTCGTCAGTCGGCTCACCTTGTGCGACATTGATTTTGAAACGAGTTATGGGACGCTTTTCACCGTCAAAGTGAAGACTCCGAAGCATCGTACAAATCCGTTTCAAAAACGGACGTTTTCGGACTGCCCATGGAATCCGAGCATGGACGAATCATCTAATAATGGCTGCTATGTCTATACTCGGGTTTGGACGGAAAGAAGGTCGCATATTCATGCACATTAAATCAGCACTGAACTGGCGCGCGCAAGTTTCCAATATTCTGTGTGCTCTATCTTGCTTTTTCACGTTCATAGTTCTTCCCTTGTACATTCTGGGTTTCGCCTTCGAACGGGAAAACCTGCTTCAGCTTATTTGGCCACTGTCTTCGGCTTGGCCTTCCCTATTGACAATCCTGCTTTGCTTCGCATGCATTCGAGGTACGTGTGCGCATCGCGAATATTTTGCGTGGCAGTTTGCATATATCCTTCTTTTGCTTTTTTCCTTTTGTGTCATCCTCTTTCATTACGCTCCAAAGGCTGGAAAATCGTGGACGGATGAGGACGCCGTCGTCTGGGTAATGGCACTCACTACTGGGGCCGTGCTATTGATGATGGATGTAAAGTCGATACGCGACAAGCGTAGCCCTTCCAAGGACAAGTTCGATCCAGATGTCTGGAAGCTACTTTCCTACCCTATTTTCTTCTTTCTTTTTGGCAGTTTGGCGAGTGTCATTCCCGGAATGAGGAGCCTCATTAAAAATGAGGATATAGGTATTACGATGATAGCCTTGCTCGTCGTCACATACCCATGGGAGGTTCTGAAGGCCTTCTGGGACGCCATGAAAGAAGACGACGATGCCGAAACCGAAAATAAACTGAATGCTTTGTGCTCAAAGGTCCAGGATGCCAGCACCCTAGCATCTTCCTTACAGGAATCCCAGAATAGAATCGAAGAAAAAGTCCATGACATCGATGAGCGACTCTCACGGACCGTAGACGATAAGTCCGGTATTTCATTTCTGAAATCCAACTCGACGTACGAACTCAAGATAACCATGCGTCGTCGCCGCTAAGGGATTACATTGTATCCATGCCGACATCAAACGGAACAAACCGGCACGCCCCATCCGTCTAAGCGTTGTGACAGCTACAGCAGCAACGCTTAGACGATGCCGTTATTAAAACCAACAGTACTTTGCGATAGGTTTCGGGTATGGACCCTATCGTATTAGACGGAAAGACAGGGCCGAGAAATTCAAGACGGCCCTGTCTTCTTTCCTGTTTTTTGGATGACGTCACTCGCCCTGCTGGGTTTGCTCGGACTGCACCGGAGCCTGAGTCTGTTGCGCGGCCTGCGCCTGCTGGCTGGCGAGCATCTGCTGTTGGATGAGCACGCTGTTGGTCTGCGCGGTGTACTGCTTCTCGGCCATGTGTATGCTTTCCTCATGACGCAGCTGGTCCGCGTCCGTGAACACGCGGGACTGGATCTCCTGCGCGAGGCTCATGAGCCTGTCCTTCTCGAGGACGCTCACGGTGATGGCATTCGCTCCGCCGGACGGGTCATGGAAGGTCAGGGTGGCGCTCATCACGTTCGCGAAGTTCGCGACGGCGATGAGCAGGCACACGATGGCGGCCAGGGCGTTGGAGTCGAACATGCCGAAGCCGACGAACAGGAAAAACAAACCCCACACAAGGCTGCCGAGGTTGAACTTCGTGTTCGTGTCGACGCTGGCGATGTTGCGCAGTGGGATGGTCTTGGTGGACGCGCCGAGCGGGATCAGTCCGAACAGGGTGTTTGGCGCCTTGTACTGCACGCGCGTGCTGGACGCGGCGATTGAGGTTTTGAGCCAGAAGATGATCACGCTCGGGCTGAATCGGTCGCCGACGATGTTCTTCTCGCCGGGCGCGTAAGTGAATTCGGTCATGGTCTGTGCGGTTTCGGACATGTTCTTCTCCTTTGCTTTGTGTTGTGTTTGTTTTTCTTGTCCTCTTCCCGTTTCCCGTATGGTGTTTGGGATGAGGAAACAGTCTGGTGGTTTCCGGACTGATGTCCTATTGGCGTATGACGGACGGAGGTCTGAGTTTTTCGAAGTCCTGTCGGCCCATGCGTCGTTTGGCCCGGGTCCAGAACTCTCTGAGTTCTCTGCCATTGGATGCCGTGTGCCGGCTTCCGATCGTCGCGCATGCGTTCATAGTCCGAGTCCCGGATCGTTCGGGCCCGCCACTGCCGTATCCTGGCCGATGGCCGGATCCGGCAGTGGAACGTCCGGCTGGATGCTGGGGAATTCCAGTAGATCCCTCTTCGGAATGGGTGATTCCTCCGATTCGACGCCGAGCTGGTAGATTCGTTCGAATTTCTTGCCTAGGTATTCGCCGTCCGTTGTTTTTTCCATGACGGTGCAGTGCAGCACGTCCGGAATGAAGACCTCGCTCTCGTTGGACACGCCTCCCCTGCTGCCGACCATCGGCACTCCCTTTGAGACGCCTTCGATGATGAGGAGGATTCCACCCGCTCCGAGCCAATGCGGGGTGGTGACGGTCGTGGACAGTCCCGGACCCATGGTCACCTGGTCTCCCTCGTTGAAATCCATCAGGGCGAGATAGTCGTTCGTTTCCGGGGTGTCATGGTCCTTGAAGCTTCCCGTGGCGAGTGTGCGCAGCAGTTTCAGCTGCGGGTCGAGCTGTTGGACCTGATCCTGACGGTATGCCTCTTCGGCAGCCTTTCTGCCCCATGGGGTCGGTGGCAGCATGCCTTCGGGATTGTCCTGTGGAACGAGACGCATGTACGACGTTCCATTGGTTATTCCGGCTTGGTGGCTGACGCTCTCCCTGTATTCCGGGTCGGTGTCCAGGGATTGTTCGATCAGGTCGAGCATGGATTCCAGGGAGTTGGTGGAGGTGGCCTTGTCGGCGACGATGTTGAAGTCTTCGAACAGGTTTTTGGAGAGGCTCCCCAGCCGGCGTTCGTCTTCGATTTCGGCTTTCAAAAGGTTGTAGTGATGCTTCTTCCCGAAGGACCATGCATGTTCCGGCGCGGTCGCCGTCATTTCCTCTTCCAAGCTCTTCACCGTCCGGTTCCGTTCCCGCAATTGGTCGGACAATGCTCTGATGGTTTCGATCCGTGTTTTCAGCTCTTCGGTTTCGGACATTGGGGCTGGTCCTTCCTCTTTTTTCGTTCCAGCCGGTTCACGTGTGGTCCTACCGATATCGGAACGGGCCGGATGGGATTGGCTCCCGTTCCGGCCCGTCGTCCTCTTATTCGAATGCCTACGTCACATGCCGATTCCCGGTCCGGCGAACACATCATCGGATGGGTCGATGCGTGGGTCGGGCATTGGAACGTCGTTCGTCTCCGCTGTCGTGGGGAACGCGGACGGTTCGTATGGGTCGAATCCCACGGTCACGCGTGTGGCTCGGGCTTCGGCGAGGTCGGCCTGCGTGTCCTGTTCGTCCTCTCCGGCCGGCGCCGTGTCCTGGCTGTTCTTGATTTCCAGGTTCATTTTGGCTATCTGGTCGGCGAGGTCGTCGTACTCCTGCTGGCCTTCCCATGGCGTGTTCAACGCGTTCCATGCGCTGTCCAGATTGGCTTTCGCATTGTCGAGTTTGACGCGGAGGCCTTGCGCCGTGTCGGTGTTGTTGGCGATGATTCGGTCGAGCTGTCTGATGACGTTGTCGGCGCTGTTGTTGATGTCGGGCACGCTGGTGCCGGCCCAATGCTCATGCTCGCCTTTCAATCCGACGAACGGGCGGAACGCGTTGATGCCTTTGACGGCCATGTTCTTCGACGCGACCATGACGGTCAGCCCGCAGTATTCGCCGAGTTCCATCGTCTGCCCGTGGTCGAGCCGGTGCGCGATGCCGACGAGGTCGTGGATGGCCTGCTTGCGGTCCGTGATCGGACCGTTGCCAAGATCGAGGCCGCATATTCCCCGGGTGAGATGCCGGCCGCGGATCTCGACGGCTTCGCGGAATTTCGGCTCGTCGTCCACCGCATCCCTGTGGAGTCTTTCGAGATGGTCCACGGTCGGCTGCAGTTGCATGTCGATCTTGAACCGGATTGATCTCTGCTGGTCGGCGTGGGCGCGTTTGAGCAGTTTCATCTGGGTGAGCTGGTTCTCGAGTTCCATGCGTTTGGCGATGTTCGGGTCTCCGGTGGCGATGGCCTTCATGTCTGCGAGGCTGAGCACCGTGGCGTCCACGTCGGACGCTTCGCGTGACGGTAAGCCGGAGCTCATGATCTGGCTGATGAACCGGGCCTTGCGCTCGACCGTCTGGAACATGTAGCTGTCGAATGTGCCGACGGTGACGTACCGGTAGTCCTGCACGTTGTCGAACATGTTGCCCTGCCGGCGGACACGGCCCTGGCGTTGTTCGAGTTCGGCGGGCTTCCATGGACAGTCGAGGTCGTGGATGGCGAAGAGCCTGTCCTGCACGTTCGTACCGGTGCCCAGGGTGCCGGTCGAACCGATGAGAACGCGCACCTCGCCCTTGCGGACCTTTTCGAACAGGGCCTGTTTCCTCTGCGGATCCTTTTCCTGCGCGGCGAACATGATCTCGTCTTCCGGAATTCCCAGGTCGACGAGCCGTCGTTTCAGATCGGATTGGATGTTCCACTTTCCGGACGCCGTGGTCGACGAGTCGCAGAACACGAGCTGTGTGGCCTTCTCCTCGGCATGCTCCCGCCAGATCTCGTGGATCTTCTCGGCGCAGACCTGCACCTTGCCGCCTTCCATGGGTTGGATGTCCGGATCGGACACGTCGAGCAGTTTCGGATCGAGACTGACTTTCCTGCCGTCGTTCGTGATGTTGAGCATGTTATCGTCCGACGGGTCAACGGCTCCGTCGCGCACCAGTTCGGCCCGTTCCACCAGCGCGTCGACGGCCTGTTTCTGCGCTTCGGTGGCTTCGACCGCGACGGACACCACCTCGCAGTCCGGCACGTCGAGGTCGAGCTGGTCGGCGGTCAGCAGGTCCGCGTAGTCGTGGAACGTGCTCATCAGCTCGGGAAGGTTATGGAATTTCGCGAACCGTTGCTTGATCTGGTATCCGCTGCCTTCCGGCTTGACTTCGACGCTTTCGACGATGCTGCCGTACGTGTTGGCCCAGCTGGTGAACGCCTCCACGCCCTGCGCCTTGAGCAGGTCGGGAGCGAGGTAGCGTTGCATGTTGTACAACTCGGCCATGGAATTGGATACCGGCGTGCCGGTCGCGAACACGATGTTGCTTCCATGTCCTGCCTCGCGCAGGTACTCGCACTTGTCGAACAGGTCCTCGCATTTCTGCGCGGCCGCGACGTCCACGCCGGGCACGCTGATCGTGGTGGCGATGGCGAGGTTCTTGTATTGGTGGGCTTCGTCGACGAACAGCATGTCCACGCCGAGGTCCTCGAAGTCGATCCACTCCTTGCTTTCCCCGCTGTCGCGCAGCGCCTGGAGTTTGCCGTCGACGCGCATGCGGTCCTTCTCGGCCTGTTTGACGGTTTTGCCGAGGTTCTTCTCCATTTTGCCGATCTCGTCCTTCAGCTTCTTCGCGGAGAAGTCGTTGCCGTCCGACTTCGCGGTCTCGATGCTGTCGAGCATCTCCGCCTTACGCCGTTCGAAATACTTCTCACGGCGTTCGGGACTGACGTGCATGCGTTGGAACGTGTCCTGCCGGACGATGACCGCGTCCCAGTCGCCGGCGGCGACTTTGGCCCAGAAGCGTGCCGCGCCCTTGCCGGTGCCGTCGGCCTCCGTCATGGACAGGATGTTCGCGTCCGGGTAGAGCGTCAGATAGTCCTTCGCCCATTGTTCGGTCAGGTGGTTCGGTACGACGATCATCGGCTTGGTGGCCCGGCCGAGTCGTTTCGCCTCGTGGCAGGCGGCCACGCCGGTGAAGGTCTTGCCCGCTCCCACGACGTGCGCGACGAGTGTGCCCTCCTCGGATTGCAGGATCCTCGCGACGGCCTTGCGCTGGTGAGGATACAGGTCGATGTCGGCGCTGATGCCGGGGAATGTGAGATAGGAGCCGTCGTATTCGCGCGGGTGGATGCGGTTGAACCGTTCGTTGTACACGTTCTCCAGCATGCGGGTGCGGGTCGGGTCGGTCCACACCCATTCCGCGAACGCCTGTTCGACGGTGTGGCGCTTCTGGTACAGCAGCGCGGTGGCCTGCGGGTCGCGGATCCTTCTCTTCCCGGTCGGGTCGTTCGGGTCGGGTTTGGTGAGGTTGCTGGTGGTCGCGTTGAGCGCTCCGGACACGATTTCGAACGGGTTGCGTCCCGCTCCGGTGCCCAGACCGTATTTGCGGATGGTTTCCTCGTCGAGTTTCGATCCGAGCGACGCGTTGACCTGCCAGTTGCCGGTCGTCTCGTCATGGCTGACCGAGAGGCTCCGCATGCCGCCGTCGGTGATGTTGGGCTGTTGGCCGAGGTCGAATGTGTCGATCATGAAGTCGCGGATCACTCCGGTCGGGATCCACGCGGAGCCGAGTTTCGCGGTGATGTCGTCGTGGGTGAGGCGGGCGGGCAGCGATCGCGCGAGTCGTTCGTGCAGGGATTGCAGGCTCTTGAGACGGTCCATGTCGGCCGGTTCGGCCGGATGGGAGTCCATCCATGCGTTCCGGCGGCTTCTCCACTGTTCCAGGCCTTCCATGCTGACCATCTCGTCCAATGGTTTGAACGTCTTCTGGTCCCATGAATCGTAGCGTCCGTACCGTTTCTCGATGGTCGGATGGTCCAGCCGGTCCACGTCCATCGCGTACAGGTATTCGCAGGTTTCCGGATGGGCGCGCAGGTCCTTGGCCAAGGCGAGGAAATCGCACTTGGTTTCCTTGTAGTAGCCGTGGTCCTCCACCTCCCACAGGCTTGGATCGGTGATTTTTCTCAACGCGTCGCATGCCGGACCTCGTTTGAGGCTGCCGGCGTTGAGGATCGTGGCGATGACCTTGTCGTCGATGGCCTCGGGGTCGGCCGAAACGGCCTTGTACAGCATGCGCATGGCACTGTTGGACGCTCCTTCGTCATCGCTTGACCAGCTGTTGTCGAAGACCGTGTCGAACAGGTCGTTGCCCGTGGGTTGTTGCGCGTTCCAGTTTTTCCCGAGCAGGTCGACTCCGGGCTTGCATTCGTCCAGGAACATGGCGGCGAAGGCGGGGCCGCAGCCGGCGATGGCGCTGGCGGTGGACAGCAGCTTGCCGTCCACCCATTCGATGAGAGCCACCTGGCCGAACAGCCCCTCGAAAGCCGCAAGCTCGGCATCGTCGAGGGAATGGCGCTGCTCGCAGGCCACCACGCCCGCACCCACGGCGATGGGCGTGTTGGGGATGGTGCTCAGGTGGTGCGTGCCGGGCGCGAGGACCTCCTCGTAGAACTCGAAGCCGCAGCCGGCGGCCACTGAGATCACGGCCTTGCCGGGCGCGGCCAGCATGTCGCGCACGGGCTCGAGCACACGGAATAGATCGGAAGAGCGTCGTGTAGGGAAAGAGTGTAGATCTCGGT
>OLXW01000946.1_pt1 | contig 17146 bp, 11 predicted proteins | sample 1673551 | NCBI WGS metagenome assembly OLXW01 (sample SAMEA103958114, study PRJEB25191) | human gut metagenome | reverse complement strand
GGCATACGAGATCGGTCTCGGCATTCCTGCTGAACCGCTCTTCCGATCTATCCGTTTTGCACCCTGTTCTTCGCCCGACAGGATCGCTCTCGTGATCTCCGCATTTTCCTCAGGCGAACCACCTGTCAGTTCCTTCTTATCACATCTCTTGTATCCGAACTGCTCCGGCGTCAGTTCATAAGACTGGAACCAGCCGTCCCGGATCTCACAGACGGAGGTCGGTGCGCACATGGAGATCTCGTCCAGGCTGTCCTGCCCGTATACCACCATGCCGCGATCCACCCCCAGCTTGGCCATGACCTGTGCCAGCGGTTCTACCAGTTCTTCATCGTAAACGCCCATCAGTTCCATGTTGGCACCTGCCGGATTGCTCAGCGGCCCCAGAATGTTGAAAACTGTCCGGATGCCCAGTTCCTTTCGGATCGGTGCCACGTACTTCATGGCTACGTGATAATTCTGAGCGAACAGGAAGCAGATGTTGCTCTTTTTCAGGATCTCCGCGCTTCGTTCCGGCGCGATAGTGATGTTGACTCCCAGTGCTTCCAGCACGTCGGCTGCGCCGGATTTAGAAGAAGCAGCTCTGTTTCCGTGTTTTGCCACCGGCACCCCGCCTGCTGCGATGACCAGCGAAGCCGTTGTGGAAATGTTGAAGGAATTGGATCCGTCGCCGCCTGTTCCCACGATTTCCAGCACATCCATATCGTGAAGCAGCTTGATGCAATGTGCACGCATACCTGCCGCTGATGCCGTGATCTCATCGATGGTTTCTCCCTTCATGGCCAGTGCCGTCAAGTAAGCTGACATCTGTACCGGACTTGCTTCTCCGCTCATGATCTCATCCATGACTGTCTCTGCCATTTCATACGTTAAATCTTCTTTTTTCGAAAGTTTGATAATAGCCTCTTTAATCATTCCTCACTACCTCCATAAAATTTTCTATCATTTTTTTACCGTCCGGCGTCATGACTGATTCCGGGTGGAACTGTACGCCGAAAACGGGATATTCTCTGTGCTCTAAAGCCATGATCTCGCCGTCATCCGACTCCGCCGTGACTTTCAATGCTTCCGGGAAATCCTCCGCGCGCGCCGCCAGCGAGTGATAACGAGCCGCCTTGAATTCCGGTCCCAGACCGCGGAACAACGAACTGATGCCTCCCTGATACACCTTGCTCTGCTTGCCGTGCATCAGCTCCTTTGCATAAGAAACCGTACCGCCGAATGCCTCACAGATCGCCTGATGTCCCAGACACACGCCGAAGATCGGCAGCTTGCCGGTGAAGTACTTGATGGCCTCGATACAGACCCCCGCGTCCTCCGGTTTTCCCGGACCCGGTGAGAGGATGATAGCTTCCGGCTTCATAGCCTCAATTTCCTCGATGGTGTGCGCATCATTTCGGATCACTTTGATGTCAGGCTCTACCGATCCGATGAGCTGATACAGGTTATAAGAAAAACTGTCGTAGTTGTCGATGAGCAAAATCATTTTAATACCTCCTCTGCTTCCCGGATGGCCTGGATCACAGCCTTGGCCTTGTTGGCACATTCTTCGAATTCTTTTTCCGGTACGCTGTCGGCTACGATCCCCGCACCGGACCGGATGCAGATCGTCCCGTTCTTTTTATATACCAGGCGGATGGCGATGCAGGTGTCCAGATTTCCTGCAAAGTCCAGGTAGCCGATGGCTCCGCCGTACACGCCTCGCTTGTTGTTTTCCAGCTGGTCGATGATCTGGCACGCTCTGAACTTCGGTGCTCCCGAAAGAGTCCCTGCCGGCAGGATCGCGTCTACCGCATCCACAGCATCCTTGTCTTCACGAATCGTTCCGGTCACGGTGGATCCTATGTGCATCACGTGGGAGAATCGCTCGATCTCCATGTATTTCTCTACTTTTACGGTTCCGATCCGGCTGATCTTGCCGATATCGTTTCGGCCTAGATCCACCAGCATGTTGTGCTCCGCAAGCTCTTTTTCATCCTGCAAAAGATCTTCCTCCAGGGCTTTGTCCTCGTCCGGCGTTTTGCCACGCGGCCGTGTTCCCGCCAGCGGGAACGTGCTCAGCTTGCCGTTGTCCAACTTTGCCAGCGTTTCCGGCGATGCTCCCGAAAGCTCGATGTCGTCGCTGGAAAAGTAAAACATGTATGGCGACGGATTTGCTGCCCGGAGCACCCGGTATGTATCGAACAGACTGCCCTCTGCTTCCGCCTTCATCGGGTCAGAGAGGACTACCTGGAAAATATCTCCCTCACGGATGTACTGTTTGGCTTTTTCCACCATGTTACAGTATTGTTCTTTCGGGAAGACCGGCTCGATCTCTGTTTTCAACTGCAAAGTCGGGAAGGTTTCTTTTTCCCCTTCGCGGATCAGCTTCGCCATGTCTTCTAACGTCTCTTCCGCTTTTTGATAGGAACCTTCGATGTCCTCTGTCATGACTCCCGTGATCAGCATGATCTTCTGACGATAATGATCGAAAGCGATGACTTCGTTGAAGAGCATCAGATCCATGTCCCGGAAATCCTGCTGCCCTTCGCTGGTCAGTTTCAGCTTTGGCTCGCTGTATTTGATGTAATCGTAGGAGAAGTAGCCTACCAGACCGCCGGTAAAGGTCGGCATTTTTTCCATCACCGGGCTTTTATATCTGGCCAGGACCTCACGTAGTGTGTCTCCCGGATGATCCACGTGTTTTGTCGTCACCGTCTCAGTGCCGTCTCCCAGGTTTTCCCGGATGGTCACCTCGCCGTCAAGGCAGGTGATTTCCATGGTCGGATCGTATCCCAGGAAGGAATACCGACCCCATGCCTCTTCCTGGCTGGCGCTCTCCAGCAGATAGCAGTGTCTGCTGGCTTTTCTTAAAATCCGCATCACCTCGACTGGCGTATACGTATCGGAAAGGATCTCGCAACACACCGGCACACGCTTGTACGCCCCACCCGCTGCGATCTGTTTTACTGTCTGCAAATCTGGATACATGTTGTTTACCTCCTGTAGTTCTGGTAAGTTTCGCAGAAGAATTGCACTGCGATTCATAAAAAAAACGTCCTTAACAGATATATATTTATCTGTCAAGGACGAGTTAAAGTTCCCGCGTTGCCACCTTGTTTCATGGATCTCTCCATGCTCTCTGTGAAATACTATCATATTCCCGGCAACTGACGTATGCCCTCACGTCGCAGAATACTTGGTGCGGATCAAAATCCCGGCACGGTTCACTGCGCCCTCAGCGGTCCATTTGGCAATCTGCATCTCCACCCGGATCCCACCATCCCGAGCTCTCTGTGGGCGCATCTACTGCTTTGATCTCCGCCTCAACGGTTTGTATTATTCTTGATTTCTTAACAAAAATACCACACTTTTTTGGTGATGTCAACAAAAAGATTGTAAAGCTTGCGTAAAATAACGTATTATGATCTAGCTAAACGTATTTTTTCTTCCATCTTAGCAATTACTTCTTTCATCGACCTACCATGGTACTCGCAAGCAGGAATTTTACATTTTCCTGTAATTGATAATGACTCATGACAAGCTCCACATTGTCTACGATTTAAACTCTTACAAAATTCTCTATATGTTATCTCCCATTCACGCAATACTTCAGGGTGAACATGATTTTGACTTTTTACAATTAATTGTTCTATTTGACTCATTTGTGTAATCGATATATCCAGTAAAACTACTTTTTTAGTTTTAGATCTATAGAAATCACTATCAAGATCATATGCTGGAGCAACTGCAAATCTACCATAAATGAGTTCATATCCCAAATAACGATCTTTACAAGCTGATAATATTGGACGAATTTGATAATCAAAGATATCTTTATAACTTTCATGATAATGCTCTTCTACGATAAAATCCCATGCCAAAGACTCTAAACTTATTTCATATGAATTCTGGTGTCCCCTTATACTATCATATATCCATTCCATTTCATCAATGCTATTTGTTTTACTAATTGGTGTAATAATCACAGTATACAAATCATCAAAAAATCTTTTTACTTTTTCATTTGCCTGTTGTCCCTTTTGAATATCTAAAGCAGTAATCACTTCAGTCTCTTTTAAGAGTACTTCTAAAACACCTTGATTTAATCCCAGATTGAATTCCATCCAGTGACTGCCTTCCAATGCAAGATAATATTCTTCTAATAATGTTTCAAGAAATGCTTCATGCACTAGAATGTTTTCATTATGAGCCTCTTTAAACTTATAAAATTCATTCATTTCACTATGTAATTTTCTATCTCTGTCTTTCAGTTTTAATGTTAAAGAAATCTTTTCACGATATTCTTTTACTTTTGATTCAATATTGTCACCATTGAAAACATTAACCGTATCAGCTTTAATCTCATTATTATTTGTAATATTATAGGTAGTATTGAAATTGTTGATTGCATCTTCTACTACAAAAGGCTGTTTACAGAATTCACAAATCGCAGCTCTTTTATTTGCTTCAATATTGATATTCCCGCCGCATTCTGGGCATTTTGCTGGTACTAATGGCATGATTTGTTCTCCTTTCACCTACGTTTTATCGATACGAAATCCACATTGCTGGTCTTACAATATTTCCCGAATGTACTGGCTCATAGTCTTCGTACCCATTTGATACTGTGAAAGCATTGCAACGAGTGTTCATATCAGAATCATTCCATACTACAGTTCTTGTCCACCATCCATCCATGTCATCATCCGACTGGAGCTGTTTATATTTATTAAATTCATCAACACTTAACAAATATAATTTATCAACAGTATTTTTCCCCTGATCAAAAACATCTCCGTTCGCATTCACATAAGCTGGATTGCTGATTTTAGTAGATAAAATTCTCGATTTCTCTTCATTCGAAAAGCATTCATCTATTAAAATTTCATTCAACCATTCTCGCAAATTGCAGGTTGCCCATGTAGTGCGTTCATCTATATCATTATAAGATTCAGTCCATATTCGTAGATTACAAATTACCAACATTTTATCATTTTGTTTTTCTAATACCTTCCATCTGATTCCGTTTTCTGCCATGATGGAATCATCTTCCATGTAATTTTCATCTGATGAATATTTCCCTAAAACAACTGTATCTCCTACTTCTGCATTCTGAAGAATAGATGTCTTTAAATTTTCCATCTGTGTTTTGCTGTCTTTATAATCATCCAGCTTTTCAAACAATAAAAAGCTTTCGTAATATTTCCCCTCCTCTGCCAGCTTAGTTGCATCATTATATCTCATATTAGGGAAAATAAAGAAATAGTAAATCACTAAGAAAATGGCTAAAATAACACCTATGATTACAGCTATAAGTACACCTTTTTTCTTCTTCGCTTTTTTCTTATCATATTGTTGTTTTAATTCTGCTGCTTTCTCTCTGCACTCCTGAGCTAATTGAGCAGCATTCTTATATGATGCAATCTTTTCCAATCGTTCGGCAGCAGACTCAAGATCCTGATATGTTTTTGCTAAATCTATAGCACTGACCGCATTCTCATAATGAAACTCTTTACGTTTTTGATCTACTTGCTCACTATATTGATATAACTCTTTTCTCAAATTTTCATCAGCAAACTCTATTGCCTTCTTGTAATTATAATTATCCCGGAATTGTTTAGTCCTGTCACCTAACTGACTCTTTTCCCTGATTTTTAAATCTATCATCAGCTTGCCTACATATGCGTATGCATTTTCGGGATTCTGATCTAAAACTTTTTCACAATACTCATCAGCACTCTTCCAATCTCCCGCTTCTAAAAACAGGACCATTCTCTTAACAAGTGCATCTTGGTTACCAGATGTAACAGGAGCATCATTTCTCCGAATTACAGGCTTAACTCCATCACCAACCAGTTTCTGGATTCCATGGATCAAGTCCTGTGTTGCACCAATTTTCGCTAAATCCTGTGCCTGCAAATGTGAAAATTCTTCCGGTAAGTCATATGGATCCATGTTTTTATAAGCAGGAATTAAGAACTTTTTCTGTCCCTCTTTGATCATACCTAAAAAACGACTCCATTCATTCTTTACCCATACGGAATTCAAATTTTCTGCACTTGTTCCTAATACAACCATGACTTTAGCTGAATTCAACGCAGCGAAGATGTATGGTTCATATGCCGTTCCCAACTTATTTTCAAGCGTAATCCGAGCAAAAAATGTTTTCAGTCCATCTCTGATCAGCTCATTGTACAGTTCATTCGCCAACACGGATTCTACGGTTCTTTCCCCACTATTTGAGGTTTCTTTGTAGCAAATAAATACATCGAACGGCTCTTCTTTTTTAGAAATTTCCAGTATGCCTTTCTGTATTTTGTCTATCGTTTTTGCTTCTTCTTCATAAATTGCACGTTGCTTTTCATCAGCATACTGAATAGCAGCTTTATAGTTTTCATCCATGAAAATTGACGTGAACTGCACTCGATTAATGGTTGGAACCCGCTTGTGGGACCTTGGATCTTCCACATATTCGATTCCATATTTACAGAGAACTAAAGACCAGTAAGTTTCTGCATCCGTTTTATCCTGATTCAGAATCTGTTCATAGATACCTGCCGCTTTATCATATTCATTGTTTCTCCGAAAATGATTCGCCCGGTCATACAAATTCACTTTCTCACTGGAATCAAGTTTCGGAAGGGTTTGCTTCGTTTTACACCATTCACAGATTGCAACACTTTCTCCTTCTTTAAAATCCAGAGATCCCCCACACATTTTGCATTTAAATACTGCCATTATTACACCTCTTATTTAGCTAATTTACTTGCTTCTTACCACTAAATTTCTCTTTTGAGCAGCGTTAATAAGCCGCTCTACTTCCATATTTACCTGGTCCACAGGCATCACTCTTAACTGTTTTTCCAAATTTAAAACAGAATTCATGATATCGTCTTCTACAGACCAGGCAGCTTCATTGGACATGACTGGGCTCGCATGCACAATATCATATAGCTGTCTTAATTTCCGCACAGTATTTGTATCCTGACAGTCCAGAAGAATGGAGTCAAGAGTTCTGCATACACCATCTATGTATCGGATATTTTCCGCTTGTTCAGCGATATTCTGCTGAATTTTATTGTTATTCACTATATTCGCAACTAATATCACAATGAATATCGCCAGCAAGATAATTTGTATTGTCAGCGGCACCTTTGCACTCTCTGGAGCGATAAAAATGACCACAAGCCCAACCAGAAATACAATAATAAAATATCCCAGTCCGATAGCTCTCGTACTCAATTTCAACGAAGCTTCCTGATGATCTTCTTCTAAAAATCTTGTAAGCAGAAATCCCGCATATGCTACATGAATAAAAGCATAGGAGCACCATACAGAGCCCGGTAGTGAACCCTCCTTAAACAAGAAAAAGATAATATTAAACGCCAATAAAAATACAGCACTTGTTACGATGTATAATATTTTATTCTTCATATTTCCACCTACATCCTGTCCAGAATTTCTTTTTTCTTCGCTTCAAATTCTTCTTCGGTTATAGCTCCCAGATCAAACATTTCTTTTAACTGCTTGATTTTCTTTACGGGATCATCTGCTGTGCTTGCTGTAGTATCCGTATCATTTTTCTGAACAAAACGGCCAGTTTTTTCAACGGCGGGAGCATTTGTATCCGTTTGAGCCTTACCGGTATTCATCGGCGCGAACATCTGTTGTGCCATGCTACCAAACACATTGCCGGCGGAAATACCCATGCCTAAACCTGCTCCAGCAGATGCAATACCGCCTGCTCCCGAATTATTAGCCAGGTCTCCCAAAATGTTAGATGCCTGTAAACGAGCCCAATCTTCTCCAAGCGTATCCATTGCTGCCTTATCTCCCTGCGCCAGTTCTACCTTTGCTAGTTTTTCAGCCTGCGCCTGCTTTACGGTCTCATACGCCCCCATCCCTATTTCATCGTATCGCCGCCTCAGTTCATCATCATCCAGATCAAGTGCTGCAACAACAAAGTGTGTGCAGGCAAGTCCATACTCTGATAACAGCTCGTCCATATACGGTTTCAACTGCTGAGAAAACTCATCTAAACGCGCTTCTATCCCTAAAAGCTCTGTGTCCGCTTCATTTAATGCTTTGGTGATAATGGACTTGATTTTACTCTGAAATTCATATGTAAAGTATTTATCCAGGTCTGTCTGCTTCTGAAAGTTGATGTTGCTCCCGACCAGCTTTTCAAGAAAAATCACCGGATCCTTGATTTGCACTTTATAGATTCCACGGCCGCGAATTTTAGTTGCTATTCCGAGAAGTTTATCCCTTACCTGTATCGGAGAATCCGTCCCCCATTTGATTTCCTGTGTATGCGCTTTCCGAACAAAGTACACGACACAATTAAAGGTGCTTACACCGCCGGAAAAGGCATTTTTCAAGCGACTGATAAACGGATAGTTTTCCGTGGAAAGTTTATAAGTCCCATTTCCAAAGACCTGTTCCACTCTCCCGCCTTTAATAAAAATCGCCTCTTCGCCAGGCATAACAACCAATGTGGAATTCGTGTTAAAATCCTCTTCTGGCTGTCTCCAGATCAGCAAATCCCCACGTCCCGTATTTTTTATGACATCTGTCCAATGTTTTTTACCACCTACATAGGCGGTCTCATTTTGATTTTTAAAGAGTCCCATACGCTAATTCTCCTTTACGAACAATATTGGGATTTAAAGTACTTTCTTTTTATATTCTCTACAATATTCATTTGCGCATTTTCCAAATATTGTATGCTTTCTACAGGTTGGACAAATTTTTTGTTTGCGACAATCCTGAAGATACTCATAATTTTTCATCTCTACATATTCTTTCATATCTTTTTCACTCATAATCGGATTTTTAAAATAATAAAGATCTGATCTATTATAATTGCTTATACATACATGCCCAAATATTTCATGTGTCTCATCATGCGGACCACTTTTAATATGTGAATACACCCTTCTTATTCCCTCAATTTCCTTTTTGATTTCCTCTGGACAAGCCCCCTTTAAATATTGGCGAACTAATATTAAACTAGGATCCGAATCTATATAACCATAAAACAAATAATTTTCAATATCTAAATGCTGTTGTTTTACCGATTCTTCTATATTCCATTCATCATCTTCTGTGATTTTTCGATAAATTCTATTTTCGATATCTGCAATTTTTTCATCTAATTTTTCTGTAAGTGTTGAATCTAAATATACAATTTCATCCCGTAAACTGTATAATGCTACCCGATAATTTGATTGTGGTTTTGAACGCATATGTTCTCCAGGATAATATGTACTATATCCGTTTAATAGTAAATCACAGCAATCCCATACCATATTAAAATACTCACATTTACATTGAAGATCTGTAGGCCTCTCCGCAACAACAGTTTTATAAAATTTATCCGCACTTTCCGTTAATTCTCTTCCACCTTCACCTGTTTGCTGAAGTTTTGTTTTAAAAAACTCAAACTGTTCTTTTAGTTCTTCTCTTTTGTCACCCTCGTCAACTCCAATTATGACTTTATCCGCTGTAATATTATTGGTAATATTATTAATCGTATTAAAATTATTGATCGCCTTTTCTACGATAAAAGGCGCCTTACAAAATTCACAAATCCAGGCATCTTTTTCACTATCTACAACTACATTTCCCCCACATTCTGGGCATTTTGCTGGTACTAATGGCATAATTCTTTCTCCTTTTCTTCTTAAAGTCCTTCATATTTATGATGTTCTTTCCATCCCTGCCAAAAATGTAACTCATTTAAGCGACAACCTCTATTATGGCATTCCAATGTTAAAATATAAGGTTCCAGTATTAAATTATTGGTGGAATCCGATACTGCTAAGGTATCCAACTTAGCTCCACATGATGGGCATAATCCTTTTTTTATATTCATCGCCATTCCCTTAATCGCTTCTTCTGGGTTCTGTCCACGAATAACACAATCACTATTTGTACATCTTCCTCTAAAATTAACAGTATACAAATTACACATCGGACATATCTTACGATTTCCTAAAGGTCTATGAATATATTTTTCCATTCTTCCATAAAAAATTTCACTGGCTAATTTTGCCGTTTTGCTTGCCTCATATTCAACTATTTTTCTATTTTTCCAGATTCCCCACCCAGGTTCTGGGGGAATAAAATTATTTCTAACCAGTTCATTCGCTATATAACTACTATTTTCAAATGCACTTACTGCAATAGAACGAATGCTTTCAACGTTAAGGTTTCTTATATTATGACATCCGCTAAAAAATCCACCCATTATGTCCTTTATTCCCTCAATTTGAACCTCCTCTAAGCCAGAACATCCTTTAAAAGTACTGTCTCCCCATTCAATATTTTCTTTCAATACAACTCTTCTCAGTGCACTACATCCTTCAAAAGCGCCTTCAGGAATGCTACCGCCAAACTGTGTTCCTCCAACAATCTTTAGCAGGGGAAAATTCGGAAGTTCTTTTAACCTTAAACAGTTTTTAAAAGCACCCTCCTCAATAGCTCTAACACCATTAGCAGTTATGGATTCTAATAATTTACAATTGTAAAACATTCTTTTGCCAATTCGGTCTATAGAGTCCGGGAGTACCATCTCTTTTAAAGCTTCACACCCTTCAAAGAGCGAATCGCATCCACCAAAAGCTCCAAGCCCTCCTAATGATTCGTGAGGGATGGATGTTAACGAATCTGGCAATTTTATCTGCTCTAAACTTTTGCAATTTGTAAAGGCATATTGGCCGATTTCTTTAAGGTTTTCCGGCAAATGAATTTGCTTTAATGAAATGCAATCCCGAAATGCACTTGGAGAAATACTGCTAACTCCAGCTGGGATTGTAATTTCCTCTAAAGAACTACATCCCCAAAATGCACCTTTGGGAATGCTACTGATTCCAGCAGGAACTATAATCGCTTTTAACGACCTGCATCCCCCAAATTCAGGTAATTTCCCCATCATATTTTCAGGTAACGTTACTTTCTCTAAGTTAATGCAATTAGAAAAAGACATTTCTCCACTAACATGATTATGAAGTGTAATCGAATGAATATTGCTATTTTGAAAAACATAAGGTTCTATAGCAGCCACTTCTTCCGGTATAACCACATCCATGGAAGCTCCATTATATTCCACTAATTTTCCAGCTTTTATTACAAAATCTTGATTTTTACTCTCATATACATTAACTACATCCGCCTTAATATCATTATTATTAGTTACATTATTGGTAGTATTATTGATTGTATTAAAACTATTGATTGCTTTTTCCACGATAAACGGCGTCTTACAAAAATCACAGACCCAGGCGTCTTTTTCATTATCTACAACTACATTTCCCCCACATTCCGGACATTTTGCATAATTATTACTCCTCCTTATTTATTCTCTTTTTCCTCCGGAAATTCAAAATCATAGTCGTCTATATTAAATTCATCACTCCTAAGATTCTCATTAGTTCCGGAATAGTATTCCGTTCTTTCATTTCCATTTTGATCTGTCACGATATATTCCGCCATTATGGCATGAGGTCTTTCCACGCTTTCCTGATACACAGGATCGATTTTGACATGGACATCATTCCCATTTTCCAGTTCTCTTGCCCACTCATTTTCTAGAGATTTATAACCCCCTCTGTTGAAATTTCTGTCCTGTGCAAATAAATTAATGTCTCCGCCGGGGCCGTTAAAGCGATTGCCGATAAAATGTCCGCCATCATCGGTGTCCCTGCGAAATTCCCCGCCTGCATTCCGCTGCGCCTGGATATCCCGCTCTCCCGTCTGCAAAGTCAAATCACCTTCGATCTCGCTGACACGACCACTCTCATCTAAAGAATAGCTGTATCCATTATCCTCTACGATATCTTCTGGGATTTCTTCCATATCTTCTATCGTATCAGCGGTATCACTTTCATCAAACTCCGAAAAATCCAGGTCTGAGTCAAGATCTTCTTCAACATCCTCACCAATGTCTTCCTCAATATCCTCGATATCATCCATCTCATCACTCAGATCCATGGAATCCTCTTCCAGATCAGTCATTTCAAAATCAGTATCTAAATCTGCCGTCTCACCTACATCCAGATCTGCAGATTCCATATCTAAGGAGCAATCGCTGCCCATATCTCCACCTTCGCTGAATTCACACATCCTCAAAACCTCCTGTTCTGCTACTTTCTAAGGGAATTTGCAATCAGTTTTTCTGACACCGGTATTGATGTGCCATATTTGATCCTGCGCCATAAATGTACTTTGACACAAGAAAGCAGTTCCTGATCAAATGGCTCGCTATTCAACTCTGCCTTGATCCGGTTACTGATATTAGCGAACACCTTCTTTACGGGATCAAAGGATGAATCTGAGACTTTAAAGTTTTTCACAAAAATTCTTCGCGCAATATCCCTTGCTAAAATTCTTCTTGCATAAAGACAGCTCTGGCTGCAGCATTCGATACAACTGCATTCCGGATACGGCTTTAACAACTTTTCTTTGCCTGTCCAATAAGAGGACTTCTGTGCAAGCTGTTGGTCTGTGATCGTAATATCTATATTATTTTTATCCCTGTAATCTTCAGTTTTAAGTTCCTCTGGCTCCTCCAGCTTATGATAGAACAGAAAAGCTTCTCCAGGTTTCAGCTTCGATAAACGGTTTCGCTGGATTTCATCCATATTAGTACTGTCAGCCAGAATCCGCTTATCTTCTGCTTCTACTAAACGAAATGCCAATTTTATATCCGTAAGCCCTACGACGTCCGACGTAACTTTCCTTAGCGATTGATCCGCAATAACAAGCCCTACTCCATAAGCCCGTGCCTCTGCCAGCATACGCTTGATCAAACGCTTTGCGATTTCTCCTGGGTCTGCGCCACCTTCTCCTGCATGACTCTCGGCATCGAATAAAACATGTGCTTCCTCTAATAAAATCACATTTTTCAGATTGCCTTCGCCGATATAATTGGCATTGATATATGCCAGAATAGATAACAGGATCAAGGCGATGATAAGAGCTTTTTCATCGCTGTTTTCGATTGCGGTAAGCTCTATTACCGTCGGTTTCGTCAACAGATCTTCGATAGGGATCGAATAGTAATTATCAAATAAATTAACTAAACTGTTGAGACGAACTACCCCGGCTCTCCCAATATTCCGCGCATCTCCTGTGTATCCTATTCCATCAAAAGTATACTGGAAGCATCGAATAAAATCGGATATATTAAAAACTCTGCCTTCATCATCTCTGGTATAAGTGTCCAACCATCTAAAATCCGAATAGCAGTTATTGATCGCTTCTTCAAAAATTTTGTCCAATGGACTTGCCATCGTTACAGCTGCTGCAAAAGCTGTTTTCAAAGTAGACTTATAGGTTTCCAGTTTCACATTTCTTGGAGGAAGAAATGGATTGAACACAAAAGGAGAAATGAAGTTCTTTCCCGGTGTAAACACCTGCAGATCAGGAATGCTTTCCACCATCGCTCTGTATTCATTTTTTGCCGGTTCGATCACCAAAAACGGAATCCTATGTTCTTTCCAGAGTCTGTCTAACAGGCTTACAGAAAAGGTCGTTTTTCCACATCCCGGTGCTCCCGCGATAAGCATATGCTTCGTTAAATCATTTAAATTAAAACCTATCTCTGCTTGTTCTGCAGAAGACTTTATCTTTCCAACGGAAATATCGCTTGAATTTATGACATCCGGAGCATACGATCTACTGTTTTTAGTTGCCTCGTCTACAGGTAATCCCGCTCCTACATTATCACTCCCAACAGGCAACTGAAAAATATTAGAAGCTTCTTCTTCCGTAATGATATATGGCAGTCGAAAACTGCTTTGCTGCACCAGTCCCGAAGACCAGATATCATTGTTTCTGTTTTTTTGCAAAAGGATTTCATTCAACGCCCATGGAAGCGGATAAAAATTCGAGATACGATCCACTTCATCACTGGAAAAAGGAATAAACTTGGCTGCCACAGGTTTCTTCGAGTCTGCATTTATAAAGCCATATACTTTAGGGGCAATATTATTGACTGCCCCTGCATCGCCATAAAGCACTATATTATAAAAGAACAGCGGGCCGCGTTTTCGACCCTCATAATACTGATAGAGCTCCACATATTTTCCCGCTAAAGATGACTGTAAATTATTCATTGGATCAATCTGAACGCCTTTTTCCAGTAATCCCAGCGTTTGTGCCATACTGCCTAACTGTTGCCCTTCTTCCGCTGTATAGTAAGTAGTCATCAACTGAATCGAAACAGCACAGTCCGGATACTGTGTTAAAATTTTTGTGATGCTGCTTAAATCATCATTTTGTTCAGGAAATACATCATAAGAATAGCAAACAGGTAAAATGGGATTCTGGAGATCGTTTAACGCTTCATCCTTTACGATGCTCACAATCGACGAGTCTTTTATTCTTGAATAATCTTGCAGAAACTCTTCGTAATCAAGATATTTAACACCATATTTTTCAGAGACTAATGAATTGGCATAGATATGCACCATATTATCTAAATCGCTGCAAACACATTCCTGGTTTTCTCCAATCAGTCTTGCAACGAAAAATAACCGTATTTTTGCTTCATACGGTTGATTTTCTACTTTTGTTGTCATCCACAAAAGTTCTAATGATATTTCACACGATGTCCCTTCTGAAATCCTGTTTTTATATAGCTGATAGATTTCAGACAACATACGCTGTATGTTTTTTCGCTTAGTTTCTATGAGATGTGTAAGGGTACCCACTCCCGAAATAATATTCGCGTGCGGAATTGAGGTTATTTCAATAATCGAAACTCCATTGACTTCACCGCTATTCAATTCCTGAAAAAACATAGAATTGTCCATTATGCATTCCTCATTATGTAGATGATAAACTTATATACTGCCTTATCATATCGCATAATGTATGCTAATGGGAGGTACTTGTAACAATCAGCAGTCTAAATGTAACGAAATTTTACCAAGTCCTTTATTATTAAAAAATGAAGATAATTCTTATGCTTCCTTCGCTCAACCATATATAAATACCCAAAACAAAAAGCAGACCATATGACCTGCTTTCGTTCTTATTTGTTGGGAGTCTATACCCGTAGTTCTTGAATAGAGCGTCTTGCCCTTTTCTTTATATTATTCTAGCATGCAGTATTGCACATATCAAACATTTCTCAACATTGCCCTATATTCTAGAGCCTTATCTTCTCCGTCTTACCTGCTTTTTCTTACCCGATTTGCCGGCCTTACCACCTTTTTTCTGCGGCTTTTTTCTGCTCCGCTGGTGCAGGCTGCTGGTCTGAGCAGTCTTCCTTTTCTGCTGTTTTATCGCCCAGTTGTTCTGCAGGACTGACAGCATTTCCGCTTCTGTCTCAGCTTCTGTCTCATTGACCTCATCAGAAGCATCCTCCTGAAACTCCTCTCTACGGCCTTCCAGCTCTGCGCGAAGTGCTTCCAGATCATCCAGCAGCTTGATGTTCTGCGGACTTTCTGCCGGCTCAGCGCCATATTCTTCCGCATCCGTTTCTTCCGGCTCCATCATTTCCGCCTCGTTTATTTCCTCATCCAGCCACTGATCGATAGGATCTGGTCCCAGCTCTTCTTCCGGCCAGGCTTCCTCGATGACGGACGGTTCCTCTTCCTTCTTTCGCTTGGAAAACAGCCCCAGCATCCAGCAGGCAAGCACAATAAACAATACCGAAAGCACTGCCGATCCGATCAGATATGGCATATTCAGTTCATGTTCATCGCTCTTCAAATCAGCCTTGGAAAGGCTTCCTTCCCGCACGCACTCAATTCCCCGGATCTCCTCCAGAGTCTTGCCGTTCTGAGTGCCTACCAGAGTCAGTTCCTTACGATCCGGAATATAGGAATACTGATACCGCTTCGTATCCGATTCGTAGACATACTTCCCTTTGACAGTCAGATCGCCCAGTTCTGAATTTCGAAATTCAGTGTAACCCTTGGTCAATTTGATATCTTTGAGAAAATCTTTAGACAGCTTGAATTCTCCCAGCGTAGCTTTCCCGAAATAAGCTGCGGATCCATCTTCCTCTTCTGTCCATTTCCCGTTATCTCCCAACGTCTCCATTCTTCGTTCTACATAAGCAGAATCAAACGTCAGATCCAGCTGCGTATCATGTGCACTCTTGGCAGTGTGCAGCTTGCCTCTCACGATGACAGGTTTGCCTTCATTGTCTTTATCTACTTTACCGTTTTGCAGGAAAACAGCCTTCTCGATCTGTTCCATGGTCTTCGTCGTGTGACCGTCCTCGCGGGACATGGCCGTCGAAAAGCCGTGAAGGCATACAAGCGCTGCGATAACAAAGATGATTCCGAGTATTTTTTTACGATTCATGATCTATTCCTTCCGTATATTTTCTACTGCATATTCTCTACTGCTTACGGTTATTCTCCAATTTGCTTTCTTTATTATAAATGCTCCCGTCGTGAATAGCAATGTGATTCTGATATTTCACGCCGTCAAAAAAGCACAAAAAAATAATAATACCAGTCCTTCCGTCGAAACACTTCCTTTTCCCAAAGCTTTCATCTTCTGACCTCTGATGCCCGTGACTTGCAATCCTTTGCTTCTTTTCTGCGATCGTCTGACCGCCCTTTCGTCTTCTGCTCATTTGGTTCTGTGAAGTTTCCGCTTTGGCTGTTTCCGTGCCGGCCTTCTCATGGGAGCTATCCTGGCTTCCGGGGTTTCAACATCCGCAACTGGTATTATATTTGTTCTTCCTGAATCATTTCTGGTGGAATCACCTTCTTTCTAAAGTTTCTCCTCTCTGTGATTGTATTATAACATGGCAGCTCACAGAATGCAAGAATTTTTCGAAAATTTAAAATGTTACATTTTATTTTCTTATCCCCTTTTCGCCCGTTTCCTGGTGACCAGATTCAGATCCTGCAGCTTTCTGCCCAGTTCATCGTCTTTCGCTACCAGCTCCAGATCCTTGTCCATGCCGCCTAACGCATGGAGCACTGCTGCATAGATTCCGATTGCTACGGTCGGCGATCCCTTTTCTACCGACCATAAGGTGGCGCGACTGATCCCCGCTCGTTCTGCAACCAGTTCTGTCGCCAGATTCCTTCTTAATCTGGCCATTTTGATCTGATCGCCCATCCTCTCTAATATTCTCTGCGTTTCTGGTAAAATTACTACGGTTTTCTTGCTCATGCTCTCACCTCTTATGTTT
>OLXW01000923.1_pt1 | contig 17531 bp, 9 predicted proteins | sample 1673551 | NCBI WGS metagenome assembly OLXW01 (sample SAMEA103958114, study PRJEB25191) | human gut metagenome | reverse complement strand
CACAGGAGAGGGCTGATTTATGGAAAAACAGCATCATGAGAGAAGCACGTTTTCCGGCAAACTCGGATTTGTACTATCCGCAGCCGGAGCTTCCGTCGGTCTGGGAAATATCTGGAGATTCCCGTACCTGGCGGCAAAATATGGCGGTGGTATTTTTTTACTGATTTATATTATTCTGGCACTGACATTTGGTTATTCAATGATCGTGGCAGAGACTGCACTTGGACGAATGACGAAGAAAAGTCCGGTGGGTGCTTTTGCCAAATTCGGCAAATCTAAATGGCTGTCATTCGGCGGCTGGATCAACGCGATCATTCCGATTCTGATCGTGCCGTATTACTCAGTAATCGGCGGCTGGGTAATCAAATACCTGATTGAATATGTAAAGGGCAACAGCCAGAAGCTTGCGACAGACGGATATTTCTCAGAATTTATTTCCAATGGAGTATCCACAGAAGTCTGTTTTTTGATTTTTGCGGTATTCACAGTAGCAATCATTTATGCAGGGGTACGTAACGGTGTTGAGCGTGTTTCGAAATTTATGATGCCGGTTCTGGTGTTTTTGTCTGTTCTGATCACAGTTTATTCTGTGACAAGACCGGGAGCACTGGAAGGCGTAAAATATTTCCTGATACCGAATATTGAGAATTTTTCATGGATGACCGTTGTGGCAGCAATGGGACAGATGTTCTATTCACTTTCAATCGCTATGGGTATTCTGGTAACTTTTGGTTCCTACATGAAAAAAGACGTATCCATTGAAGGTTCCACAACAAACGTAGAAATCTTTGATACAGCGATCGCAATCATGGCAGGTCTGATGATCATTCCGGCAGTCTTTGCATTCTCAGGCGGAGATCCGGATACACTGCAGGCAGGACCGTCCCTGATGTTTATCACGATTCCGAAAGTCTTTGCAAGCATGGGACTGGGAACCCCGATCGGAATTTTATTCTTTGTGCTGGTACTCTGTGCGGCACTGACAAGTTCGATTGCTCTGACCGAAAGTGCTGTATCGACCTTTCAGGATGAGTTGAAATGGTGCAGACAGAAGTCCACACTGGTAGTCGGTGCGATCATGCTTGTTCTCGGAAGTCTTTCTTCCCTGGGATATGGACCGCTTGCCTGTGTAAAGATCATCGGAATGCAGTTCCTTGATTTCTTTGACTTCCTGACAAACTCTGTGATGATGCCGATCGCGGCATTTGCGACCTGTCTTCTGATCTCCAGAGTGATCGGTGTGAAGAAGATCGAGGAAGAAGTTCTGCATGGCGAAGGCACATTTAAGAGAAAGAAAGTCTTTAATTTTATGATCCGGTATCTATGCCCGATCTTTGCGGTAATCATTCTTTTGAGTTCCGTGGCGAACGCATTTGGATGGATTTCCATGTAAAACAGATATAAATATAGAAGAACATCTTGTTGAAAGAGAGTTTCGTAGATTTTTCGTTTATTCTTTCACACAAGGTGTTCTTTTTTTGATAAAATGATGATACAAGGTTAAAGGGACTGAAACTATATAAGTCCGGGTACCGGAGGAGGAATATTGTCTATGTTCAGAATAGCAATATGCGATGACAGTGAAAGAGATTTACGTTTAAATTTGGATATGGTAAATAAATGGAAAGATGATAATTCCGACAGTGAGATTGTGGTGGATGCGTTTCACAGTCCGAATGATCTACTGGAAAGTCATACAGAAGATATGTATCATTTGTGGATATTGGATATTGTGATGCCGGAGCGGGACGGAATCAGTCTGGCACGCGAAATTCGCAAAAAAGGCGACGAGACAATGGTCATATATACTTCGTCCACCACAGAATATGCAATGGATGCTTTTGGAATCCATGCACTGGGATATCTGCCAAAGCCGGTCGAGTACGCAGAATTGAAAAAAACACTTGATATGACCAAGACTTTATATGATGCAAGACCACAGAAATATATGCATATCATGAGTGAAGAAGGTCCGCAGAAGGTTCCGATCATGGACATTACTTATGTAGAAAATATAGGAAGAAATGTAAGATATAACCTTCGAAGCGGACGGGAGATCGAAGCAGGCAGACGTAACGGAACTTTTGAGGAGGTGGTTGCACCCCTTGCAGATGAAAAGGAATTTGTGCAGACACATAAATCATTTTTTGTGAATCTGAAATACATAAAGAGCATAAGAGAAAATTATGTTCTGCTTGATAACGGGACAGAAATTCCGGTCGCGAAGCGCCGTAAGACGGAGCTGCAGAACAAATATATGGCCTATACGTTTGGAGATGAAATCATATGAATGAATTTTTAATCTATCGATCATCTATGATTTTTCAGCTTGCTTTTTTGCTTCTGTTTCTTCCGCTGACGAAACAAAAATGGAAAGTGATAATGGGAACGGCAACGGCATTTATCCTGACGAGTATTGTGGATTATATGAATTTTGACCCGACGGTGCATATGAACAGGCTGCTTAACGTGTTGCTGTGGGTTGTTATTGTGCAGGCAGCGGCTCTGTTCCTTTGCAGATATTCAGACTGGCGGGCAGTTTTCACAGTACTTTGTTCATCAAACTATGTGATGATTGGAAATGTAGTTGCAGAAGTGGTTCTTGTTTTTTGTGGGGGCATGGCACGGGCATTGACAAGTCAGATATTGATTCATGCAACGTTGCTCTATCTGCTTGTACGTACCGTTAGAAAAAATTATCTTATGGAGTTGGAAATGGCGAACAGGAAATGGAACCGTATCTGTCTGATGCCGATTTTGTTTTATATAACGGTTTATGGAATGACTGTGTGGCCGGTTTCTATTGCAGAGGTGCCGAATATCTGTGGAGCACTTATATGTGTGTTTCTTCTGATGGGTTTTTATTATGTGTCACTGATCATCGGTATTGCACAATCCAGAAATGAGGCAGAGAAAATCAACGCATCGGCCCTTATGGAGAAATATACGGAGGGTATCCTGCATGAGGCAAGGACCGTGCGGAATCACCAGAAACTACTGGCTATTCAAAGACACGACCTCCGTCATCAGTATGCGCTGATTAAAAGCCTTCTGGATGAAGGACAGTATGATGAGATATACCAATTACTGGAAAAGTCAGGACAGCAGCTTGAATCCCTGAAAGAAATCCGGTACTGCGAAAATTCCATTGTCAATGGCATTATCGGAATCTATCATGCGAAAGCTGAAAGAGCGCAAATTGACTTTACCTACAAGATAGATGTTCCGGCAGAGTTTGAGCAGGCAAAAGATTTCGGCTTTGCGACTATGCTCAGCAATCTTCTTGAAAATGCATTTATAGCGGTATGCAAAGTTCCGGATTCGCAGGAAAGAAAAGTATCTGTCAGAATCGAACCCAAAAAAGAACAGCTCATCATCGAAATCAGAAATAATTATTTTGGAAAACTGGACATTTCAAGGGAGACGGGACTTCCGGTAACAGATAAAGTTGACGGTCATGGATACGGACTTGTCAGTGTGAGTAACTATGCACGTAAAAGTGGTGCACTACTGAAATTCCGTCCGGAAGGACAGTTGTTGGTCGTGCAGTATATCACAAATTTATAGGCAATTTTCATATAAAAAATTGTTTTTTTGTGTATACAATGTTGAAAATGCGCAAAAAAGGGAAAATATGCGTAAAAATAGTCGTGCTTGTCGATACGTAAGAAATTATAATATATTTTGTATAATCATATTTAAATATCATATGCATAGTCTGTCAATGCGAACGGGAAGGCTTTGCGAAATATGAATATTTATTATTATAAATTCAATTACAATAAGGAAAGGATGGAATGAAGAGATGAAAAAATTTGAAAAAGGTAAACGATTTTTAACATTTCTTCTTGTTGCTCTGATGGTCGTACAGCAGAGCAGTGTAACTACACTGGCTGAGGAGCTGGCGGAATACACCCAGGAAGCACAGAATCAGGATACGGAGGCAGTAGCTGAAGTATCGGAGGCGAGTGAACCGGAGGCATCTGTTCCCGATTCAGATAAGGCACAGGAGCAGCAACCGGCAGCAGAGGAACCGGCGGCACCGGCAGAGCAGGAGACTGCAGAAGTGACAGAAGCTCCGCAGGCAACAGAAGCTCCGGCACAGGAAGCTGCACCGACAGAAGCACCTGCACAGGAAGCAGAGCAGACAGAGGCTCCGCAGGAGAATGCAGCAGTTACGGAGACACCACAGGCAACAGAAGCTCCGGCTGTTACAGAGGCACCGGCAGAGACAGCTACAAAGGCTCAGTTCAGTGGCGCAGTTGATAATGCAACTGCAAACGTTACCCTGTCACAGCCTATTTCTGACAAAGCTGTTTTCGTAGCAAAGCAGTACAGCGTAGATTCCGATTATTTTGTAAATAATGCAGAAGCAGCCGTATCACAGTGGGTAATAAACAACGGACTTACCGTTCTCGATGCAACCGCATATGATATGCATTTTGAAGAAGACGGACAGGAAATCGCAGTCAATCAGTCTGCAAATGTCAGCCTGTCATTCAATAGCCCGATCCTTACCATGACCGGAGACGCAGGAGTTCCTTCTAATATATATGTACTTCATATCGTAAACGGACAGGCAGTTGCAGCAGGAAGCGCATCACAGGACGGCAACGGCGCAGTAGTTGCAGCGAATGTTGTCACAGAGGGATTTTCTCCGTTTGTATTTGTGAAGGCAGTGAGTGGGGATGCGGTGGAGCCAGCGGAAAGCTCCGCAGATTTATCTAATTTCGTTACATCAGTAACTTTGAATGGGGCGGAATGGAACGATAACACTACAATTTTGCCAGATACAGATTACGAAATCGAATTAACGTTTAAGGAGAATCCGGAAGGAATGCAGTTTAATACTGCAGGAGAACTGGAATATACTTTACCTGATGCACTATTAAACTCATGGCTTGCTTCAGCACAGGAATTTGATTTGAATATCGATGGACATACGGTAACGGGTAATAAAGCACGTCTGTCCAAAGATGGAAGGACGTTAATTGTAAAGCTGAACAATAATGATCCAAATCTGACAGGTTCTGGAGATGTTCATTTCTGGATAAAAATTGGTGCGAAATTTGATGCAAATAAAAATGGACAGGAAATCAAATTCGGAGCCAGTACAAACAAGACACTTCATATAGATAATAGCAGTAGTGTGTCTATAAATAAAACTCATTCTGATTATGATTCCAATAAAAATGAACTTACATATACTGTTGAAGTAACATCGAAGGGCGCAAACCAGAAGGTGCAGGTAACTGATGCGCTTTCGGGAGAAATCCTCAAATTCAAGGAAATCAAATCAATTACATCAAATAAAAGAGATAATCTCAGTCAGGATGTTACTCCTTCAGGAAACGGTTTTCAGTATGCAGTAGGAGATATGGTTCATGATGAGGTTGTTACCATCACATATACTGCAGAAGTAGATTACAGTAAGATACCGGCAAATGGTACTGTGTCTGTAGACAATAAGAAAAACACAGCAAGTGTTATTGTTGATGGAGAGAAAAAAGAAGAGAAAACAGATACATATGATAAGGATATTAATAACAAAATCTCTATTTCCAAATCAATGACAGGCGCTACAGAAAATGGTGTGGTAACAGATCCGAGTAATATACCCTGGAAGCTTGTAGTAAATGAATCAAAGCGAGCATCTATGTCCGGGAAGAATATTACCGACACGATCGATAGCAATTCACAGGCATACATGCATTATACAGGCAGTGGAATTACGATTCAGGTATCTACTGGTGAGGTCAGAACTATTCCGTGGTCAAATCTTAATTTAGCCAAAGACAGTAATGGAAATATTATCAGTTGGTCATATACCGCACCGGAGAGTGATGGAAATGTCTCTTATGAGATCAGCTATGCAACTGCGGCTGATAACTCCAGCTTCTATGATAAAACTGATCTGAAAAACAATGCATCTGTAGATGGCGGTGGCAGTGGAAGTGCGACAGCACCAGTTGGACCGAATGAGGGAAACAAAGGAGCTGCTATTGCTAAGAAAGGAAAATTAAATTCTGATCGTACAAAGATCAGCTGGACAATCACAGTAACCGTACCGGTAAACGGAATTCCGAATGCAACGCTTGTAGACAGTCTGCCATGTAGTGATCCTTATCTGGATGTATATGATGGTGAAGGTATTACTGTGAAATATCTGGATGCAGATGAGACTCATACGGACACACTGTCTCAGGATAGAAAGACAATAACAATTGCATTTAGTTATAGAGACACCGATGGTACCATAAAGAAAGGTCTGAAAGGCACCGGTGAAAAGAGAACATTAGAAATTACCTATAGCACTAATGTGGATTCCGAATGGGCACAAACAGATGAGGCATGGAGATATGGTCATACCAATACTGCAAAGTTGACAGGACCAAATATAACAGCAAGTGATACAGTTCATGTTACAAAAACATCCCTTTCAAAATCTGGACAGTGCAATGGAACAGTAAAGATTGGCAATATTGATTATCCTAAATTTGATTTTACGTTAACGTTCAAGGGCGACGTAAAAGATGGGGATGTAATTACAGATACGTTCCCAACAGAATACTTTAAAGTGTATGAAGAACCTAGGTGGGATGGTAGTACACCATATAGGATTGCTGGTGGTCACCAATATCATCAGGGAAATGAAACTGGTGGAGTAGTCTCGGTTAAAGGCACAGAAACAGGTGCCCAGTTTACAGTATCCAGCTATCCAAGAAATGAAAATGGTGAATATTATGCGTATTACAAATTAACTTATACACTGATTCCAAAAGATGAGAATGCACTTAAAGAGTTGCAGAAGCTTGCACTTGTAGCTCCTAATCATACCTACAAGCTTCATAATGAGGCAAGCTGGGGTGGTGCAGACAGTCAGGTAGATGTTGATTACACATGCAAACCATTAACTAAATCGGATGCTTTTGAGTACAGCACAAATAAAGTACATTTTACTATCAAAGCAAATGAAGCAGGGCTGAAATTAAACGGAGGAGAGTCACTAACTCTGACAGATACCATGTCTACGACACTGCGCTATGATGCAAGCAGTCTTGTCGTGAAGGCTGACGGAGAAGATATCACACAGAAGGTTGTTCCTAATGAAAATAACGGTACGCTTACAATCACAGGTATACCGGATGAAGAAGTCATTGAGATCACTTATGATGCACGAGTACTTGGCAGTGGTCAGGTTACTTACTCCAACAGAGCAGAACTGACCGGCTGTGGAGATGGCATCAATATTTCCAAAACGGTAACTTTAAATGGAAGTGCCGGTGGTGGCGGCTCACGGCTGGGAATCAAGATCCGTAAATATAAAGCAGGTGATCAGTCCAGCAAATTAGCAGGTGCAGTATTCCAGCTTTATAAACTGGATGATAATGGCCACAGAGTACCGGTCACAGATAAAAACGATAACATTGTTACCTGTACAACAAATGACGATGGAAATGCAGAGCTGCAAACTGATATGGATAAAAATGGCTGGGCATTTGTAAAGGACAGAACATATTATTTAGTTGAGATAACTGCACCGGAAGGATATCAGCTTGATTCCACACCAATAGAATTTAAATTTGTAGATTCTCCATCAGCTTCTAATGAATATTACAGTGGTGATACGATTTACGTAGCTAATGAAGAAAAAAATGAAGGACATCTGGTTATTACAAAAACGATCAACGCAAATGGTGTGGCAGCAGATAAAGTAAAAGACATAAAAAACCGCCTGAGGTTTACAGTAAAAAACAATACTACAAACGAAGAAAACCCCTATACATTGAACGATTTTGCTGAAGATAATGGTGTATGGAAACTGGAACTTGATACAGTGGCAGGAGGTTACACAGTAACTGAGACAGTAACTGATGTGACTGGAGTAGTGCTGAGAAGTGTAAGCTACACAATAGACGGCGGAGCTGCAGTCGCTGGTAAGGTAGCAACTGTAGATGTAAAGAAGAATCAGACGACAACAGTAGCATTTACGAACACATATGAGCAGAAGCTTGGAAACGTTGAAGTAACAAAAGTATTTAGCGGAGTGAAAGGACTGCCGGATGGCTTCCAGATCACAAACGACTATAACGAAGATGTATTCACATTAGAAAACGCAAGTGGGGAAGGAACAGCAGAGAATCCATATAAATGGACGATCAAAAACGTGCCGGATGAGACGGAGATCACCTTTACCGAGAGCGGTTATGATGTAACAGGTTACGATGTGACGATTAATGGACAGGCAACAACAGATGCTGAAACTGGAACTGTAAAAGCAACAATAGCAGAAAACGAAACAGCAATAGCAAAGTTTACAAATGAATACACTCCAACAAAGCGCGACATCGAAATCAGCAAGGTTGACCTTACAGACAACAAAGAACTTGAAGGTGCATCCCTTCAGATCACCGGAACAGACATTGATGGAAAAGAAATTACCCCTATCAAGTGGACATCCGGTGATGATGGAAAGAACGAAGATGGAACAGTCAAGACACATACAGTGAAACTTACAGCCGGAACATACACTCTGTCTGAGACAGCAGCTCCGGACGGATACAAGATTGCTGAGAGCATCAAGTTCACGATTGACAAAGAAGGAAAAGTAACAAGCGACACAAAAGATGCAGTTACAGGCAACAAAGTTACCATGAAGGATGAGAAGAAAGACACATCCGCATCTATTTCAGTAACTAAGAATCTGAAGACAGTTGCAGGCGAGAATATTTATGCAGTTGATCAGACATTCTACGTAGCACTTTATGAAGATGAGAACTGCACGAAACTTGCATCTGAGATCAAAGCACTTACATTCAAAAACTCCACTTCCGAAACAGTTACATTTGAAGGTGTGGAGCCGAACAAGACTTATTATGTAGGTGAATGTACAAAAGACGGCGTGCGCTATCTGAGCGGCGTTGTTGCAGGAACAAAATATGTAGCACAGTTTACAGATGGAAACAGTGTTACAGTAGAAACTCCAAACGGAAGTAAAGCAGTTTACTTTGATAACCGTTTTATGAAATTCCCGGATGGATTCTACAAAGAAGGTGTTCTGAGTATTACCAAACTGTTTAAAGACAAAGCCGGTAAGGCAAAGAACAGTGACGAGACATTCTATGCAGGTATTTTTGATGATGAAGAATGTACAAAACTTTCAGAGAATGTGGCTCAGAATATTATTCCACTGAATCTGAATGGCAGCTCCAGTGTGACAGCACAGATTAAAGTATCCATTGCACAGGGAACATCCAAGACTTTCTATGTGACAGAGGTTGATAAGGATGGAAAACCGATCAATGAAGAAACTTTCAAATATGATCTATCAGTGGAGAACGGAGAAGTTACATTCGATGAGAATAATACTTCTGCAGAAGTAACCATCACTAATCAGGAACAGGATGAAGACAAAGATAAGGATAAAGACAAGGACAAGGACAAAGATAAAACGACCACAACCTCATCTAACGCAACATCCACAAAAGCAGTAAAAACAGGTGATAACACACCGATTGGAATTTTCGTAATTCTTCTTATTGCTGCAATCGTAGTGATTGGTGGAGGAATTTACCTCAAACGTCGCAAAAAATAATAAGTAACTACAAAGTCCGTCAGGATGGGAAACCATTCTGGCGGATTTTTTCTGATAAAGAGTTTTATTTGAAGAAGAACTTTCAATGTCGTATTTTGCAAGATATTGTTGTCACAGGAGAGAATAAGGCGAACGAATCTTCTTGTCATGAAGTGAGGCAGTATGCTACACTTTATCTATCTTAAATCTATATGCTCATATGAGCATTCTGACGTTTCAGTTCGAAACGCTATTCCATTTTTGAAAATCTGAAGAAAGAAGGAAAACTGCCTATGACAACAAAGCTGAAGAACTATTTTCCAATGATAAGAAGCCGAGAAGAGATTTTGAAAGAAATCGATGGTAACATAAAACTTACAGAGAAATTTTACAGTTGGGGAGATGCAGCAAGGCAGGAGTTCCTTGATTTTTGTACGGGAGTCCGAGGAGTGAAGCTTTTGTATGATTCTTTTTTCAAAGAGATCATGAATCCGGAGACAGTACCGGAAAGGCTGGAAGATTTTCTGAGTGTTTTACTGCAGAAAAAAGTAAAAATCGTGGAAGTGTTGCCGGGGGATTCCAGCCGTATTGCGGATGAACAGTCGTTGCTCATTATGGATATTTTAGTTCGTTTTGAAGATGGCACTTATTGTAACGTGGAAGTGCAGAAAATCGGTTATGCGTTTCCTGGAGAACGAAGTGCGTGCTATTCTTCGGATCTTTTGCTGCGGCAATATAAGACTGCCAGAAGCCGGAAGAAAGAGAAGTTTACATATAAGGATGTAAAAGGTGTTTATACGATCGTTCTGATGGACAAGAGTGCGAGTATATTTGATGAATTTTCCGAGAAGTATGTACATACATTCCGGCAGGGATCTGATACTGGGTTGGCGATGGATCTTTTGCAGAATTATATTTTTATCCCTCTTGACATCTTCCGCGAAAATGTCCACAATAAAGGTATCAAGAACAAATTGGACGCATGGCTTGTGTTCCTGAGTATGGATGAACCGGAGCGGATTATTGATCTGATCACAGCCTACCCGGAGTTCAAAGCCATGTATGAGCATGTGTACAGTATGTGCCGGAATGTGGAGGATGCGATGGGAATATTTTCAGAAGAACTAAAAATACTTGACCGGAATACAGTGAGGTACATGGTCGACGAGATGCAGGATACGATAAACGAACAGAAGGATGTCATTAAAACATTAAAAACACAGGCGGAGTCCGATAAAAACATGATAGAAGAATTAAAAAGAAAAATAGCAGACTTGCAAAAATGATAACAAATTGGACGCGTGGATTGTGTTCCTGAGTATGGACGAACCGAAGCGGATTATTGATTTGATTACGACCTATCCGGAGTTCAAAGCCATGTATGAGCATGTGTACAGTCTGGGGGACTGTCGAGAATAGACAGTCCCTTTTTGCACAACATCTATAGGCTGTTTCTTCACAGTCATTATCGCCGGGTCTTAAGCTTTCTCTTAGCGCCAGCTCCTGCAGCAGCACCTATTGAAACGAGCATAAGAATCACATATAACTGCACATCTGTACTGTCACCAGTTTGTGGAGAGGACTTCGTTGTTTTATCCGTTGTACTGGTCACCTTTGTTGCGTTAGCTGTCTTTGCTGAAGATGCCTCTGTTTCCTTTTTGTTTACTGTAGAAAGTTTTGCAAGCACTGTGTCTTCCTTTTTTATTTCGGTTTCTGCTTTTTCATCACTAAAATACTTATTACATTTATCACAGAACCAATATGTGCTGTTTCCTTCTTTTGCAGCAGTAGCAGCTTGCTTTTCTACTTTTTCCATATCGTGACCGGCGTTTTCTGCTGTCCGTACATTTTCCTTTGTTTGAGATTCAAAAGCAGAATTTTCAAATGTCACACTGTATGTAGTTAATTCTGGCAATACGCAGTTCTTTTCCTGTATTACTGTTGCTGTTGTATCTGCTGTCTCACTTTCTACGCCATCACATGCTGTACATTTTCTTTCTGCTGTACAGTGTTGATTGTCTGTGCTCCATGTGTATGTTACATCTCCATAACTATGACCTACTGCCGGAATCTCCGTATAGGTGGTGTAATCACAGTTACTGCAGGTATCGTAAGTTTCCCAACCGTTTGCGGTACAAGTCGCCGCCTGTGCATCGTGATGTACGAGGTCGTGACCCGTAGCTTGGATCGTCTCTGTTTTTATTCTGCCGCATCCAATGCAAGTATACTTTCTCTCCCCCTCTGTTGTGCAGGTTGGAGAAATAGTTATAGTGCCATTATCCCAAATATGTATTCCAACATCGCCCTTTTCTGCGCAGACATTACACTCATGCCAATGATTGTTTTCATCCGAAATCCAGTTTGAGTTCCAATCATGTCCGAGAGGGGTGGATGTTCCTCCGCAGATCGTGCAAGTCTGTCCGCTTGTGCAGGTTGCCGTTCCGCTCCACACATGCGCAGAACGTGGATTGGTGATATTAGTGCCACATTCTGTGCAATAAACGTGATGCCAATGATATCCAGCGTCTTTGTATTCATAAGTTTCGGTTGTTCTTACCCATTTACCACAGATGTCGCAATAGGCTTTGCCCGCATATGCCGGTATCCGCAGCAGCATCAGCACCATGCACATAGTGAGCAGGGTGGTCAAAATTCTTCTCTTCATATAGTTCCCTCCCTTAAAAATAAATCTGAGTTTGGTTAGTGATTTCTGTATATAAAGATTTTATCATTTTGACTTCTTCCATGTAATCTCCGTTTCGATACGAAAATGTATATTTTCCTATTTCAGCATATAATTTTTCAGCTCATCCCTCTTATTTATATTCATTTTTTCATAAATCCTGCTCAGATAAGTTTTAACCGTATTGGGTGAAAATCCCAGATAATCTGCAATTTCCTGATTATTCCAATCTCGGCTTGCCAGCATTGCAATCGAGAATTCCACTGTGGATAATGCATCCGTCACTGAATTTCCTGACATAGGATTGTGGATTGACATCCATCCCCTGCTAAAGGCAATGACTTTATCAGATAATTTGTTATATAGTTTTGAATCCTCCTTGCGGATACATGACTCCAGAAGTCCCTGCAGCAAACCATGATGTTCAACGAAAGGTTCCAGAAATTCGTCTTCTTTCGCCACGTTCCACGCCAGCATCAATGCATCTTTTGCTTTCTGCTGATTTTTCAGATTCATCTGACACATTGCAATCATACAATACAGATAGATCATACTAATAGGATATATATCATCCCTGAACATCAATGCTGCCTCGCAAATTCCAAGTGCCCTGCCATACTCGCCTTTTAAATATGCCATGTGAGCTATTACATAGGCAGAAAACAGCTTAATTCCAGGCGGCAATGTTACTGCATAAAGCTCCACATCCGGAAGTTCATCCACCGAAAGATGCAAAAGCACAGAGGACATATATCCCGCAAATACACTGACAGCCCTGTCCTCAGCGGATGAAGGATTTTTCGTCTCTTTTTCAAGACATTTCTGAATCTCCCTCAGTCCTTTCCTTGATGCAGCTTCTCTGCCAAGTGTCAGATTAGAGTATACATATAACAGGCAGGATGACATCTTCAATTTTATATTATGGCTCATCAGATAACGTTCTGCTATATGATTGCACTCCTCCGCCTGCCCGGTAAAATAATAGTATTCAGCACGTGCTATCTCCTGAAAATCCCTGTCTTCAAAACTGTCTACCATCTTTTTCGCTTCACCCGGCTGAAATGCTGCATTGATCAACGGCAGTATGGTATATTCACTCATAATCGTATCCCTCCAAACCAACGATCCGCCAAATCATTTATCAATCGCTCTAAGTATAAATCCTGCTGCCACTCCAGCTGCCACGCCTACCACTATTCCGCCAATGATATCTGTTGGGAAATGCACATACAGATACATTCTTGAGAACGCTATGAGGATCGCTATCACACAGGATATTGCGCCCAGCAGTTTCTTCCTGCTCATGAACAACGCCGTGACAGCCGCAAATGACGCCGCCGTGTGTCCCGATGGGAAGGAGTAATCCGTTGGTTTCTTCACTATCAGATCTGTAAAATCCGCCACATCATATGGTCTTGTTCTGGCGACAAGATTCTTTAACAGGCAGTTGGTTATAAGAAGATCAAGGATAAGTGCGATGGCCATGCACAGCCCTGCCTTCCTCGTCTTTGGAATAATCAGCAGCACAGCCGCCAGCACTATCCACAGTATTCCCGCATTTCCAAGGGATGTGATCGCCACCATGAGCTTGTCAAGCCATGGGGTATGTATATTCTGGAGAGCGTCAAGGACTTCTATCTCCCACATCAGAAGTTACCTCCGTTCCAGCCCCAGTCATGTACGCCGTGGTAAGTCACGTACACCGCATTTCCCGGAATTCCAAGCACATCTGCAAATATATCGCAGATCTTTCCTGTCATGGCATCACATGCCTTCGGAGTCACATCACCGAATACGCTGACTTCCACATATGCACCCTTATCAAGTTTCTTTCCACCCATGAACAGGTCGTATCCATCGTTGATGCCGACCATAAGGTAGCTCTCCGTCTTGTTCATCGTTGTTATCGCCTGACCGAGACTGCTCTTAAGAGTCTCCTTCTGGTCATCGCTCATCTTCACTGTAACCTTTGAATCTATAAATGGCATTTCTTTGTCCTCCTAAATTATATTATTCATATAAAATATATACACGACTTTTGTAGACATTTGTCTTTGTATGCTATTATGATTCTGCCACGTTAATAACTATCCCAGGCAAATGTCTACAAAAAGTCCTCAAATTCAATCTCAGACGGCAGTCTCAGATCTCCTCTCGGGCTGACCGACACGGTTCCAACCTTCACACCGTCCGGCATACAGTTCCTCTTGAACTGCTGGCGGAAGAATCTCGTGTAGAATACCTTCTGCCATTTATCGATCTCGCTGTCTGAGAAATTGTACTCGTCACTCTGTCTTACAGCCTCCTTGCACAGCTCATTTACCTCCTCAGGTGACATTCCATATCGCAGCGTATAATATAAGAAGAAATCGTGCAGGATGTATGATCCCACGGTGTCCTCCGTCTTCTGCGCGATGGTTCCGTCCGGGTTCGGTGGCAACAGCTCCGGGCTGACCGGTGTGTCTATAATATCGTCTATGATCGGCGCGATGCCCGCAAATCCGTCAACCTCCATGAAGTGTCCGACTTCGTTCACAAGTGAGCGCACCAGCGTCTTTGGTATACTTGTATTCACTGCATACATGCTCATATGGTCGCCGTTGTAGGTGCACCAGCCAAGTGCCAGCTCCGAGAGATCTCCGGTTCCAACCACGAATCCGCCCTCCTTGTTAGCGACATCCATGAGTATCTGCGTTCTCTCCCTCGCCTGACAGTTCTCGTAAGTTATGTCATGCACGCTCTCATCCTGTCCGATATCGGCAAAATGCTGTCTCACCGATGCAGCTATGCTTATCTCTCTGCTGTCACAGCCGAGCAGTCTCATGAGTTCCGTGGAGTTATTCTTCGTCCTGTTTGTCGTTCCAAATCCCGGCATGGTGATTCCCACGACAGTTGTGGATGGAAGTCCCGCATTCTTCACCGCCTGTGCTGAAACCAGCAAAGCCAGTGTGGAATCAAGTCCGCCTGACACTCCCACGACCACACATTTGCAGTGGGTCGCCTCTATCCTTCTCTGAAGTCCGGCAACCTGCATCTTAAATATCGCCATGCACCTCTCAAGCTTATTTCCCGATGGGACAAATGGTGTCATCTTCACCTTCATGAGCACATTCCCTTTGTCCATGAGTGGGGTATCGCACACCACCGTCTCATACTTTCTGAATGCGAAATCACGCTTACAGTCGGCAAATGATTTGTTTGCTATCCTGTCATGTCTGATCTTGGTGAGACTTATATCCCTTATCAGTACTCCGTCCTCAAATGGCTTTACCTCGCCGAGGAGCTTGCCGTTCTCGTACATCAGATTGTGTCCTGAAAATACCAGATCTGATGTGGACTCATACATTCCAGCGGACACATACACATATCCGCACAGGCAGTCCGATGACACACTTCCTATCAACTTGTGCCTGTATGCAGCCTTTCCGATGACCTCATTTGACGCGGAAAGGTTGAGTATGACCTCAGCTCCCGCCATGGCTAGAAGTCTTCCCGGCGAAACTGGAGTCCATGCATCCTCACATATCTCTATGCCAAGCTTGACTCTCTGGTCTCCGCTGCCCATCTCTATCATCACATTGTTGCCAAACAGCACTTCACTGCCAACAGCCCTGTCCCCGGCTTTCTTTGAACCGGCATTGTATTCAAGCTCATCTCCATCATCTTCCGGGTCCATGAGATTGACCATCACCGCATCATACTTTCTGGCTGAGAACCATCTCTTCTCGTAGAACTCACCGTAGTTTGGAAGGTAAGTCTTCGGCACGATGGCCACGACTCTTCCACCCTGCAGGAACGCCGCACAGTTGAACAGCTCTCCGTCCACCTCAAATGGCAGACCGACCACCAGTGCCGACTGACCAGTACATGTAGCCATGGCAAGCTGAAGAAGTCCTCTTCTCGCACCATCTATGAGTTTTCTATTCTCAAACAAATCCGCACAGGTATATCCCGTGATAGACAGTTCCGGCGTCACTATGACATCCGCAGCATCCTTATACTCTTCATATATATCCATTATCTCTCTGACATTACCGCTGACACTTCCGATGTGGACCTTCGGCGTAACGGCTGCCACACGCAGCATATTCTTCATTGTTACCTCCTTGTAAAATCTCATTTGATTTTGCCTTTTCATAACATTTACACTTTACCACCCGGAGACATTTATTTCAACGAAGTTCACAACTTGATGAGTCTCTATTTTCGGTCATTTCCCAGTTCAGGGCTTGTCCGCCGGGTGTCAGATAACTTTGTGTTTTTATCTTTTGGCGAAAATGCTTTAAAAAAAGGCTCCCGGACATATCATTGCGCCGGGAGTCTTTTTTCTGCCATGCAGACATCCAGTGACATACGGTTTATCCGCCATCACTCAACACTGCATCTATATATTATAATGTACTGATTACTTTCCAAGTGGCTTGCCTGTGAGCTTCTCATAGCCCTCAAGGTAGATGTCGATGGTCTTCTGTGCGACATCATCAGGAAGCTTCCAGCCCTTGTCAGGATTAGCCTTCAGCCAGTCACGTGCGAACTGCTTGTCAAATGATGGCTGGCCATGACCTGGCTCATATACATCTGCTGGCCAGAATCTTGAGCTGTCAGGTGTAAGCATCTCATCGCCGAGAACGATATTGCCATTCTCATCGAGACCAAACTCAAACTTTGTATCTGCAATGATGATTCCTCTTGTAAGTGCGTACTCTGCACACTTCTTGTAAAGTGTGATGGTGTACTCCTTGAGCTTTGAAGCGTACTCCTCGCCCTTGCCAGGGAAGTACTTCTCAAGGTGAGCAATGCTCTGCTCATATGATATATTCTCATCGTGATCGCCAATCTCGGCCTTTGTTGATGGTGTGTAGATAGGCTCAGGAAGCTTATCAGACTCCTTTAATCCCTCTGGGAGCTTGATTCCACATACTGTGCCGTTCTCCTTGTAGCTTGCCCAGCCGCTTCCTGTGATGTATCCACGAACGATACACTCGATTGGAAGCATCTCAAGCTTTCTGCACATCATGCTGTTGCCGTCGAACTTCTCCTGCTGGAAGAACTCAGGCATATCCTTTACATCAACTGAGATCATGTGGTTAGGAAGAATGTCCTGTGTCATATCAAACCAGAACTTTGACATCTGTGTCAGAACTGTTCCCTTCTTGGAAATTACATTGTCGAGGATGACATCGAAGCAGCTTATACGGTCTGTAGCTACCATGATCAGGCTGTCTCCATTGTCATAAATCTCACGTACTTTACCTTCTTTGATTGGCTTTAATT
>OLXW01000905.1_pt1 | contig 17912 bp, 15 predicted proteins | sample 1673551 | NCBI WGS metagenome assembly OLXW01 (sample SAMEA103958114, study PRJEB25191) | human gut metagenome | reverse complement strand
TTGTCCGACATGGTTCTCCTAAAAATGGATATTGGGAAGTTACAGATTGTGGGAAAAGCATAATGATTGTGAAGTGATTGCAAAGGCAATTAAAGAATTCGAATAGTAAAATAGAGAAAAACAAATCCTGATATAAGGCGTTGAAGACCAAGCATGCAAATCTGGAGGGAGACCATGACGATTCAGCAATTAAAATACATTTTAGCGGTGGCCGAAGTCGGTTCCATCACTGAGGCAGCCAAGCAGCTTTTTATCTCACAACCAAGCCTGTCAAATTCCATCAAAGAAACAGAAAAAGAAGCAGGAATCACGATTTTTATTCGTAGCAGAACAGGCATTACATTGACCAAAGAAGGCACAGAGTTTTTAGGTTATGCCAGACAGGTGTTGCAGCAGATGGAACTTTTGGAGGATCGCTACATCGCAGATATGCCGCAAAAGGTAACATTTGGTGTATCATCTCAGCACTATACTTTCACAGAAAATGCTTTTGTGGAATTAGTGAAGAGGTTTGGGCAGGAACGCTATGCCTTTTATTACAATGAAACCGGAACACATCAGATTTTGGAGGATGTGAAAAATCGTGTTTGTGATTTAGGTATTCTCTATTTATCTGATGAAAATAAAACAGTTATGCGTAAAATAATGGAGGAGAATGCTCTTGTATTTACTGAACTGTTTTCTGCCAAACCTCATGTATTTTTGCAGAAGAATCATCCTCTGGCACAAAAAGAAGTAATTTCCCTTCATGACCTTGTACCCTATCCACGCCTGAACTTCGTACAGGGTGAATACGAATCTGTCTACTTTTCTGAAGAACCATTTCACTCTATTCCGGCAGATAAAGAGATTCGGGTAAATGACAGAGGTGCTATTGTTAATTTTATGCTGGGATTAAATGCCTACACTATTTCCAGTGGCATTTTTCCGAAGTATCTGAATGGAGAAAATATCATCGCAGTTCCGCTTGTAGAAAATGAAACCATGCACATCGGCTATGTAATAAATGAAAAACAGGAATTGAGTGAACTTGGTAAAATCTATCTGGATGAACTGCGGAAATATGCACCGTTTTAATCATAGTTACAAGCTATGGATAAGCATATAAAATAGGTGTTATAAATCGAACAGCAATAGGTGATATACTGTTTCCCGAAAAAGGAGTTGATTATTATGCCTATAGCTGTTCTCGGAAATTTTTTGATTTATTGCATCGTAAATGCATTTACACCGGGACCGGGAAACATTCTGGCTTTGAACACAGTGACAAGTTATGGATATCAAAAAGGGAAGCCTCTGTTTTTCGGTATCTTTACTGGTTACTACGTGGTGCAGATTTTATGTGCCATTTTTGTGTGTGGTATTAATGCACTTTTTCCAAATGTGATGAGAGTAATGAAGTACATCGGTGCAGCCTATATTCTGTGGCTTGCAATCCATATTGCCGTCAGCAGGCCATCCTCAGAAAGTGCGGAACAGTCAGCGTCTTTCTGGAAGGGATTTATACTTCAGTTCATTAATGTGAAGATTTATATGTTTGGTGTTACTGCGCTGACCGGCTATGTCGTAGCATATATGCCGACTTTTTCGGCACTGCTGTTTTTTGAAATGGTTATTGCAACGATCGGGACGATTGCGACCTGTACATGGATTGGAATAGGTGTATTGATTCAGAAGTTTTATCTGCGGCATTTTCGCATCATTAACATTATTCTTGCACTGACATTGCTGGAATGCATTTGGGGAATGATTAAATAAGCTGCTGTAAAGAAAGACAAATACGGTTTCCTGTGTATCGTGGGTGCCATCGATCAGAATCCGCCTGACGGAGTGACCCTTTTAGATGAGAAAAAATAGCCCGGACTCTTACCTTTGCAACAATGCAGTCAGACTTAACATGAAAACCAAAAGTATGACAAGTTTGTATGGTGGAAAGTTTGCCTTCCTGGAGATATAATGAAGACATCGACAGGAGGTGAGCAGATGCTTGCAGATAATTTGGTAATGCTCCGCAATCTGAAAGGAATGACACAGGAGCAGGTTGCTGAGGTGGCTGGAGTATCCAGGCAGTCTTATGCAAAGTGGGAACAGGGCGAAACCGTGCCTGATATTGAAAAGTGCGATCGCCTGGCAAAGCTTTACGGTATTTCTATCGACGCTCTGATTCATCAGGAGAATGCGGTCGGTCATACCCGGATCGCTCCGGCACCGGTCGGAAAACATCTCTGGGGAATGGTCACAATAGGAAGCAAGGGGCAGATCGTGATTCCCAAGGCCGCACGGGAGACGTTTGACCTGAAGGAGGGTGACAGCCTGGTTGTTCTGGGCGATGAGGCCGAAGGAATCGCATTGGTGAAATCAACTGACTTTGAGACGCGGATGCAGGAAGCTTTGCAGATGAGTCAGCAGAAAGTCGAAGGAAAGGAATGAGCGGAGGTGGAGTGATGAAGTGTCCGAATTGTGGAAAGGAAATGAGAAACGGATATCTGTTCTGCAGCAAGGATGGTGCGTTCAGTTTTGCAAATGAAGTGCCGGGTGTTTTTACCAATGCAAAAAATGCGGATGGATTTGTTAAAATCACAGAACTGAAACCGAGTCATCGGACGAAGATCAAAGCGGCGATCTGTGAAGACTGCAGAAAGGTGGTTCTGGATTATTAACTGACTTGTTCAGCCTGCAGGCCGTGCGGACCGGCACGCAACAGCGAGTTGCTTGTCCCGGTAGTGCAGGCCGCTTATAATAGAAGCACAAGGAGGTGTTTTTATGAACACCAGTGAAATCATATATGAACTTCGCATGAAAAACAGGATGTCCCAGGACGAGCTGGCGGAAAGGGTATGCGTTACAAGGCAGGCGGTGTCACGCTGGGAAAATGGCGACACGATCCCCAATACAGAAACCTTGAAACTGCTTTCCAGGTTGTTTGATGTTTCCATCAACACGCTTTTAGGTTCGCCGAGGCAGCTGGTCTGTCAATGCTGCGGAATGCCTCTGGAAGATGACGAGATCATAGGTCATAATAGCGACGGCACGCTGAACGAGGATTACTGCAAATGGTGCTATGCCGATGGGACGTATACCTATAGCAATATGAATGATCTGATCGAGGTCTGTGTCAAACATATGGCAAACGAAACTGTTACAGAAGAACAGGCGCGTGCCTACATGATGAAACTGCTGCCGACGCTGGACTACTGGAAGCGTTACGAGGAACTCAGCGATGACGGTCAGTTTGAAGAATTCAAGCGACAGCTTATGGAGGAAATCAACAAGCTTCATATCGAAGGGCTTCCAAAGGTGGAAAAGCTGAATGCACTGGTAGGAAAATACGTCAATATCGAGTATGACCTGCCGAACGGGAAGAAAATCCGGTTCCTGGATGACCAGAAGACCTATCTCGGCAACCAGCTTGCGTGTGAATTCGGCGGAGACCGGTGCTTCGGAGTGATCACAGATATGAGTTTCCTGCTGGTGTGCACGTATGAAAAAGATGGAACGAACCCCGAACTGGTGATGTACAAAAAAAGATAAAAAGATGATTTTAAGCAGTGACCGATACATCGGATGATGTTGTGGTCGCTGTTTTTTGATAAAATGAAAAGCAGGTGAAACTTTTTTACCGTTACAGGGATATATAAAGGTGTAAAGATTAAAAGCTTTTAATTTTATAAAAACATAGAAAGCAGGTTTACTATGGTGGATGAAGCGGAGCTTTTGCAGAGGCTCAGAAACAGAGAACAGAATGCGATCAATGAAGCAATCGAACTCTATACGCCTTATTTAAGTACGGTTTTGTATAATCTGACGGGGACTGCGCTTTCCAGAGAGGATGCGGAAGAAATCGTGGCGGATGTGTTCGTTATGCTCTGGAAAAATGCAGAACATATAGATTTGCAGAAGGGGACACTGAGATCCTATCTGGCGGCCGTTGCACGAAATGCAGGGATAAAACGGCTGAAAAAAAGGCGGGAGCATGTGCCTATTGATGACATTGAGGTGTCGGATCCAGGAGATTTTGCGAAGGAGAGTTCTTATCACGATTTTGTCTGGAATGCTGTGATGAGCCTGGGCGAACCGGATCATGAAATCTTTGTGAGACGGTATAAGTTCGATGAAAAACTGCGGGATATTGCAAAGGCCATGGGGCTGAATGTGTCCACGGTGAAAACCCGGCTTTCGAGAGGAAAAAGGAAACTCAGGAAAATATTATCTGATGCGGAGGAAAAGCAATGAAGACAAAGGATTTAAGAAATGAATTGCATAAAAAAGAATCATCGGTGTCATCGGATGCGGCTCTGGATATCGATATTGATTGTGTGAAAGAGCGCGTGGCCTGCCAGCTTGACTTCGCGGATGTACCAAGGAGGTCAATGAATATGAGAGTGAAAAAAAGAATCGTAGTACTCATTGCGGCAGTAGCGGCGCTGATGGCCGGAACAGCAGTATTTGCAGCAACCGGACATATCGCAAGTCTGACAGGATCGTCATCATCTAAGGCGGATTATACCTCGCTTCCAACGGCGGATCAGATGGTAAGAGAAGTAGGGTACGAGCCTGTACTGATCGATATTTTTGAAAACGGATACCGTTTTGATTCGGGAAACATAGTGAAGACCAAGCTGAAGGATGACAGCGGAAATGTGGTGGAAAAAAGCAAATCCTTATCGTTCGAGTATAAAAAGGGCGGCGATACGGTGGAATTCACGCAGATGAAATGCCGGTCGCAGCTTGGCCTGCCGGGTACGGTGATCGCCACTGCAAACGATACGGACCTTTATTATTCCCATTATATAAATAAGTTTGTTCCGGAAGATTACCAGATGACGACTCAGGATAAACAGGATGAAGCAAGCGGTAAGGTCGTATTCAGCTACGGTTCCTCCAAAGTCGAGAAGAGCGAGGTGCAGAGCGTCACCTGGAAAAAGGACGGAGTCCAGTATCAGCTGCTGCAGATGGATGGCATGCTGTCTTCTGATGAACTGGCGGCCATGGCAGAAGAAGTTCTCAATGAAATCAGTGCGAAGTAGGTGGTCGAATGAAAGCGGAAAAAGATAAGAAAACAGGGAAATGGTTGATTCAGTAAAATTATACGGATTGGCAGGGGAAACGCCGGAAATCCACTAAAAGAGGTTTTGCGACCAAAAGAGAGGCGGAGGAATGGCTTAGAAATTTCCTTATGACGCAAAAAGCAGACTTTGATATAAAGTTAGAGGATTTTTGGAAGATGTATTATGCAGATATGGAGACACGCCTGCGGGAGCATACCATGAGAACGAAAAAGTATATCGTAGAGCTGAAAATTCTTCCGTATTTCGGGAATAAGAGGGTAAATGACATTACTGCAGCTGACATCCGTCAATGGCAGAATGAATTGATTAAAAAGGGGTACTCACCCACTTATCTGAAAACAATCAATAATCAGTTGAGCGCAATCTTTAATTATGCGGTTCGATATTACGATTTGAAAAGTAATCCCTGTGTAAAAGCCGGAAGTATGGGGAAGAGCAAGGCAGAAGAAATGAATTTCTGGACAGGAGAGGAATTTAGAAAGTTTATCGACAGTGCCATGAACAAAAGACTTTCTTATATGGCATTTATGATCTTGTACTGGACGGGAATGCGTTTGGGAGAACTTCTAGCTCTGAATCCGAAAGATGATTTATATAAATGGATTCATTTTTCTGGAAGAACGATTCAGGAATACATGTTGCAGAGTGCTCTCTGCCAGCAGGTAGTGGTGGTAGGAAACAGCAGGCTTCAGCATGAGATACAGGAAAGGCTGAAGGAGATAGAGCCTAAGCTCGATCTGATAGCCAGAGGAGAACATGTTGAAGAAGCAGTCATGGAGGAGCTGAGAACAACATATGAGATAGCACAGACATGGGAATAATGACAGGATAACGGAGCAGTTACATAAACGTAGCTGCTCTTTTTCATGTTTAGCAGTATGTGTCTTTTGATGTGTAATATTATGGGGTATAATAGTAATATGAAAAAGAAGATGAAAGCTGATGATTATTTTAATAACGGAATAATAGAGAGTGCTCGATTTGGGAATGTCATTATGACGTCCAACCTTATGGGCAAAGCTGAAAGTTCACAGTTATTGCTGGAATTTGCGTCAAGAGGTGGTGAACTAAAGGCAAGAATTGACGCTGAAATAAAAGAAATACGGGAGATTGTTTCAATATGTAATCCGAAACAGCTGCTTTTATTTGCTGAGTCTATGTTTATGACAAGTCAATTGGGAATATCTTCTGAATTCCAGATAACGGGTGAACGAATAGCTCCTGCAAGGTTTTGCGAGTACATGCAGAGTGTTCTGGTTTCTACTGATAGTAATTATGTGGAAAGCGATGAAGATCAGACTGCGATGTTTAATGAGCTGATGGTCAGATTTGAAAAACTATATGGTTTATTGCATCCTTTCCTGCTATCGTGGAATGCAAGCAAACAGGAAGATATCCTGGAGGATGGTTTGACTATAGACGAACTTCTTGAAGCATTGTTATTTTATAATGTAAGAGGCGATCGCTATCAGGTATTTAATTCACTTTATTATGACTACTTGCTGCAGCCACACAATGATGAGTTTATAAAAGAATACGGAATTACGGCAGATGAAGTAGTTGAAGGTTTAAAAAAACTTGAATATAGTATTGTACAAGGAAAAATAGATTCAATTTTCGAGTTAGCAGATGTGTTTGATACAGATATTAACGGAGAAACTGACGCAGAAACATTTTCTGAAGTACATCAAGCAAAATTACTGAATATAATAGATGAAGCCTTGGGTTTAAAAAACAATGATGTGAGATATGTTACGGGATGGCCAGATAACTTCATTAGAGGCTTGTCATATGAATTGGGAGAAGACAACAATTTCTTTAAAGTAGATAAAGAGTATTCCGGATGGCCTGTTATTGATCTTCCAGTCCATAAAAAACCGTTCATTTCTATAGATGGGAAAGCATATTGTTTTGACTATTACTCTCTGACAGACAATTTTTACAGAGCCATACAGAGGTTGATCACTTCAAACAATTCAAAGTATAACTGGAAAGATCGACAGGCTGAAGGCAGCGAAACGATGGTTGAAAAGCTGTTTTCCAAACTTCTGCCGGGCTGCTTGGTGTATAGAAATAATTATTACCCAATTAGCGGTTCTATGAAAAATACTGCAGAAAATGACATTCTGATAGTATATCAAGATACGCTTCTGATTATAGAAGTTAAGGCGGGTGCATTTGTATATACATCTCCGCTTACAGATTATCCAGCTCATGTGAAATCATATAGGACTCTGATTGAGAAAGCAGACCATCAATGTGATAGAACAGCTGAATATATAAATTCAAACCCAACTACAGAGTTCTATAATCAGGATAAGACCAAGAAGTTCGTGGTGAATAAAGCTGATTATAATTACATTTACCAGATTTCAGTAACAGTTGATAACATCAATGAGGTCGCTGCAAGAGCGGAGAAAATGGGTTTCTTCAAGTTGAAAAGTGATGCCATAAGCATATCTGTTGATGATCTGATTGTGTATAGCGAATATTTTGAATCACCGCTGGTTTTTATGCATTATCTGATGCAGCGAAAAACAGCAACAACGGTACCTACACTTGCACTATACGATGAACTGGATCATCTGGGAATGTACATTAAAGATAACTGCTATACTTATAAAATGGAAGATTTGGATCCAGATAGCAAATATTTTTACACTGGTTATCGAGAGGATTTGGACAAATATTTCGGAGCTTTATACGCAAAGGACTCGTCAGTAAAAAAACCAGTACAAGATATGCAACCTTTGTTTATGAAAATGATCAGCGTGATAGAAAAAGGAAGTGAAGAAAACAAGGTATGGTTATCTTCATATCTGCTGAATTTATCATACGACGGAAGAAAAAGCTTTGAGGAGAATATCAATGCAATATATAATCGCCAGAGTATTGAGAAGAGGGAATTCCCGGTAATATTTGGTGGAGATGAAAAATCAGTTAAAATGACTTGCTTTGTAAAACAGGAGGGCATTGCCTCCATGGGCATGAATGAAAAGCAGGATTATATATTTGCTACCATGATATGGAATAATGAAGAAAGAAGAGCCTGTATAGAACTTGCATATGATAAGAACGGACAGTTATTAAATGTATCAGGAAGAGAGTTTTCAATTGATGAAATAGATGAAGGCGATTTTGACAGGCTGAAACTATTAGGTGCAGAGAATGCAGCCCGGAGAGTTGAACTACATAAGAAAAGAAACAGAAAAATCGGGAGAAATGAAAAATGTCCTTGTGGGAGCGGGAAGAAGTATAAGCATTGCTGCGGGAGGTAGAGTTATTTCCTAAGTGTTTAGTCTGGTTGTATTACATCACTTTAGTATCATAATCTGTAATTGGCAATGATAGTGATTCTAAAATGATTCTATAAATCGTTGAAAATGAGTTCACAGGGGATAAAAATACTGATAGCAGAGATTAAAAGCGTTGAAATTCCAGTGTATTCATCATGCTATACAAAATGCCTCGAAGAGTTTGAATAGACGTTTTTAAGAAAACAAATCCCGAACCTGTTGGAAATTCAATGGTTCGGGATTTTATAATCTGTAAAAAAGATCATGCCGTAAAATCTGGATCTATGATCATGTCTTCGGCTTAAACCGATCGTGTAACATTTCGGCCGGAGCTGAGATGTTACAAAAATGACATCGTTTTACCGCTGAAATCATATTGTTATAAAAATTTAAGAATAATTTTTCTTCTTTCGTCTATAAACCATAACCGTGTATGAAAGGACTGCACCGCTTAAAAGAAACAGGAAAAGCCAGATTGAAAGTCGATCACTGTCGCCGGTAGCAGGAGTCGACTCGGTTATAGTATGTCCGCAAAATACACAGCTTTTTGTTTTAATTCCTGTTTCCAGGGAGGTAGGAGCCTTTGTGACCGTCCATTCTCCATAGGTGTGTTCAAGCACAGGCAGGGCAACATTCGATGCTTCCTGCCTTCCTGCCTGATCTAAAAAGTTTTTCATACATACGGAACAATGCCAGTATGCGATGTTGCCAGCTTTCGTACAGGTTGCCGCCTTTTCTTCCTGGTGACTCAAACGATGCGTGCCCAATGCACCATATGTATTGTTGCACACGGTACAGGTGGCTTTTTTGGAACAGGTAGCTGTACCGCCGGAACAGTCTGTTTCATCAAGATGGGTATCACAGCCGTAAATACATTTATGATAATGTTTATCGTTTTCTTGTGTCCATTCACTTGCTGCCTGGTGATTGCCGGGATCCAAATCTCCATATTGAATGCCGCAGATCTCACAGACAGCTTTCTGGGAACAGGTGGCCGTACCACCGGTATGCTGACAGCGATAGCCGCACTCAAGGCACACACCATTTTCCCATTCGTGCGCGTCCTCCGCTATAACGGTCGAATTACAGCAATTATATACAGAACGGTGTGTGGCAGATGTCTGGATCCATGTGACAATACCTGTGTGGTTAGTTGGATCGAGAGCTCCGTAAGCTTCCCCGCATTTTGTACAGACCGCCTGATTTATACAGGTGGCCGTACCACCGGAGCATGCTTCTGATTCGGACGCTGAGCAGGCAGAACAGGTACGGGTGTGCTGATCTGCACCGTCACGCTGCCAGGATCCCCAGGTATGCCCGAGAGGGTCTCCATCGGTAAATACTTCCGTTCCCTTTGCACCGCACATGCAGGAATAGTAATATTTCTTCACTTCTGTACAGGTGGCATCACTGGCCTTATAGATATCACCTTTCACCTGCTGATCGTAGACATGTGCCGCATATTCATCCTTTTGGCTGTTGTCTGGAAGCGGGCAGTTTGGTGCGAGACATTCACGCCAGTGGAAAGAATCATTGTATGCCCATGCATCCGGATCCCACGTATGGTAATGCAGATCACCCCGATAATCACTCACGATTCCCACCCCATCTGAGACGACCACACGCATCGTCACCGGTTCACTGCAAAAGTCCGTAGAGCGTGAATCGTTTATTTGTTCAGAAAAGATCGATAATGTGTATTCATTATCTCTGACGCCGGCAAGAGGAATAGACAAGAATCCGCTTGACGCATTGGAACTGTCGGCTAATTTGCCATAATACCTAATGTCGCCATAGCGATTTGTCAAGATACAGGAGATATACTGATTTGCCCCTCCGGTTGCATTGGCATAACCGAAAGTAAGTGTTTTCGCCGTCTGTCGTCTCTGTCCCAGGGTCGCATAGACATTTAGATTTTGGTCGGTGTGTTTCATGGTGAATTTTACCGTGTCGGTTGGCTCCTCTGTCGCGACAAGACCATTTCCCACAGATACAGAAGGTTTCCCGCTTGCATCATCTGCATTGGAGATAAAGAGGAGAGAAGACAGATCTACATTAAGGGCAGGTCTGGCACCGATATCCCGGTCTACTTCAACATTATAGAACATGACGGCCGTTGACGGCACCTTATAACGACCGGGACATTGCCGAACTCTTTCACCGTCCCTGCCATAACCGGGAGTACGCAGCCAGAAATGATCAAACTGACCCCCGTAGAGGCATACAGCATCCACATCTATGGTATTATATTCCTCGAGGGACAGCGGCCATAGTTTTTGATTGCTGACCACTGGACCGGTGATGCTGTCGCTTCCGGTCAGGGTCCTTGGCCGGATATAGGATGCATCTTTTGCCGGCAGGCTATTTGCGATCTGGACCAATTTTTGCTGTAGGGTACTTCCACCATATTCATTGGGAGTTCCCCACGCCGACATCCCGGAAGGATTGTTTGCATAATACATCGTTCCACGGCCGATGGTAGAAAATGGACTTGAATTTCCAAAAGAGTCTGCACTTCCTTTACGGAATGGAATATTGTGGTATTCACTGTCGTAATCTGCGGCGAGAAGCGTGGCGTGACCCGGCTGTGGATATATACCACTGGTTCCGTCGCCGATCACCCACCATGTATGTCCTGCAAAGACTACCTTACTCTGATTGATTTCTAGAGCGGGCTCCCATACTCCTGCTGCAAAACTTGTGGTTGGTATAAGAGAAACTAATGTTGCAATACAGAGCAGTAGACTGAGCATTCGCTTCTTCTTTTTCAAAGGATCCACCTCCATTATTTTAGAGAGAAATTCTAGAATTGTGTTATATTATACAGAAAGTACATGGAAAACGCAATGCGAAAAAAACAGGGACAGTGTCAATGGAAAAACTATATTAAACCAGGTTGAAAATTCATGGTAGCAATGCTAGTATAGGAAGAAGATCAAAAAAGATATGGAGGTGAATTTTATGGACAGTAGTGATAGGTCAGGGCGAAGTATGGATAGCAGTGCTTTTTATATCAGTTTGAGACACAGTCGTCGGATAAAATTCACCACTGGGTCTGTTTCCGTTGATCAAAAAGCACTGTAAGGTGCTTTTTTAATGCCCTTTTCTATTGCTTGAAACAGTATTATCCGTGTTTTGAGAAAGGAAGGGAGCCAACTATGAACAAGAAATATTTGGAGATAAAGAAACTGATTCAGGAAAATCGCTCGGATCGAAGGATCGCAGAGGTTTTATCCAACTACCATGAGAATGATATCGCGGAACTTCTGGAAAATCTGAGCCGGGCGGAGAGAAAAAGAATTTACCATGTGCTGGGCATTGCCAAAACAGCAAACGTGTTTCCGTATTTTGATGATCCACAGAAATATATCGAAGAAATATCTGTTGAAGATGTCGCTGCGATCATTTCGCTGATGGATTCGGATGATGCTGTGGATATTTTGGAGCAGCTGGATCCGGAACGAAAAAACAGGATCGTGGACAAACTGCACGGAACGATCGCGCAGGATGTCAAACGGCTGATGTCCTACGATGAACGGGAAATCGGCAGCTATATGACGACCAATTACGTGTGTATTCAGGAAGGGCTTTCCATTCGGCAGGCCATGAGAGAACTGGTGCGTCAGGCTGGAGTTCATGACAATATCATGACAATGTACGTAGTGGATGCTGGTGGTTGTTTTGCGGGAGCTATTGATCTGAAGAAGCTGATCGTTGCGCGGGAACACGATGATATCGATGATATTATTTTGCGTTCCTATCCACACGTTGAGGCGCATGAAAAGGTAGAGGATTGTGCAAGCCGGATCGTAGATTATGCGGAAGATTCTATTCCGGTTCTTGATGCTGGCGGCAAGATGCTGGGCGTGATTACATCTGAAGACCTCGTGGAGATCGTAGATAATGAATTAGGAGAAGATTATGCAAAGCTGGCAGGTTTGACTGCCGAAGAAGATTTAAGGGAGACTACCGGGCGCAGCATGAAGAAGAGGCTGCCATGGCTTGTCGTTCTTCTGGGGCTTGGTATGCTGGTTTCCTCGGTAGTTGGCGTCTTCGAAGGCGTCGTTGCCGCGCTTCCCATTGTGATCTGTTTCCAGTCGCTGGTTCTGGATATGGCGGGAAACGTGGGTACTCAGTCCCTTGCTGTAACTATCCGAGTGCTTATGGATGAAAATGTAACAGGAAGAGAGAAATTGATGCTTCTTGGAAAAGAAGTGAAAATCGGATTGTTAAACGGCGGACTGCTGGGGATCCTGGCATTGATGCTTCTGGGAATCTACGTACATGCTTTTAAGGGATATGCCTGGGCGGGAGCCTTTGCAGTATCCGGATGTGTAGGGATTTCCCTTGTACTGGCCATGATGGTGTCCAGCATGGTGGGAACCGTTATACCGATGTTCTTTCATAAGATAAAGGTGGATCCGGCGGTAGCTTCCGGGCCACTGATCACGACTGTAAATGATCTGGTCGCAGTCGTTACTTACTACGGACTGGCGTTTTTATTTCTGGTCAGCGGAGAAAACAGAATGTCCGGTGCAGGAAACAGAAGGGTAAGGGTTGTTGTATGGAAATCATTGTAACAACATTAGAAATCATAGGAGCGATCGCATTTGCTGTATCGGGGGCGCTTGTGGGGATCCGAAAAAACATGGATGTGTTCGGCGTGTGTGTTCTGGGGCTTTCTACTGCAGTGGGAGGAGGCGTCATTCGGGATCTGATCCTGGGGGAAACACCGCCGGCTATGTTCACCAATCCGATCTATGCGATCGCAGGTCTTGCGACATGTCTTTTTGTTCTGATTCCGGAGATCCGCACGATGGTGGAACGTTCAGAATTCGTATTGCTTCTGGCAGACGCTGTCGGTCTCGGGATCTTCACGGCATCTGGAACTATGCATGCTCTGGAAACAGCAGACGCGAATGCATTCCTGGCTGTTTTTGTAGGTGTCGTGACCGGCGTAGGCGGAGGGCTTCTCCGGGATGTGATGGCAAGTGTTCCCCCGTATATTTTCACAAAACACGTTTATGCAGTAGCGTCCATAGCAGGAGGTATACTGCTGTGCGTCATCTATTCATACGTCGATAAATACATAGGTCTTTTTATCACGTCTGCATTTGTAGTGGTATTAAGGCTGCTGGCATCTCGGTTTCGCTGGGAAATCCCAAAGGCGGAGGATGTGTCTCTTCATCATACGAAAAACCATTCGGGAAAAGAATGATGTTATAATTCTGCAAAAAGTTGGGAGCGTTAAAGCTCCCAACTACAAAACACGAACATTATACCGGGAAATTTCGTATTGATGTTCGCCTATATCAGTCCTATAATAATACACGTACTCTATATTTTGACAGACATCAGAGCATACAGTGTTGTATCGTGTCATAAGCCAAAATTAGAGCAAAATTCGTAATTTGGGACGTGAAGCCCGCTCTTATACTGTGCCTATGACACAATCAGAACAGCGTAAAAGATGTTTGATTGTGTTTTTTATTGGGACGATTTCAACAAATCGCCCTGGCAGTGAGGAAAAAATGGAAAGAACAGTAGAACAGTTAAAAGAACGAATCCGTGCAGGCGGGGCTAAAATTCCTGCGGAAAAAGTTATCAAAAACGGACAGCTGGTCAACGTTATGACAAGTGAGATCTATCCGGCAGAGATCGCGATCTATAAAGATATGATCGCAGCAGTCGGTGATGAAGCGGAAGTGGCTGATTACATCGGACCGGATACCCAGATCATCGATGCAAAAGGAAGATTCCTGGTGCCGGGTATGATCGATGGACACATCCACAGTGAGTGCAGCAAGCTGAGCATTACCAGCTATGCCAAGGCTGTCGTGCCTCACGGGACCACCAGTATGATCTCCGGTCTTGATGAATACATTTCCGTATCGGATCTGGATGGCCTGCAGGAGATCTTTGCAGAAGTAAAGAAAAGTCCGTTGAAAGTATTCTGGGGCGCACCGTATAAAACACCGTACACTGTGCCGCAGTCTACAGTTTCCTTCAACTTTACCAAGGAAGTGCACCAGACGGTGCAGAAATGGCCGGAATGCTTCGGCGTATGGGAAACCGTAACGGAATTCGTGCAGGAAGAGGACGAAGATACGCTGGGCGCTATCGCAGAAGCCGGCAAGAACAACCTGCCGGTATTCGGATGTGCACCTATGGCATCGGGTAAAAAGCTCAATGCATACCTTTGCAGCGGCGTTCGTCTGGATCATGAAAGCTATGATCATGTGGAAGTAGTTGAAAAGATGAGAAAGGGCATGCACATGCTGATCCGTGAGTCCTGCGTGACACATTTTCTGGCGGAAAACATGCGTGCTGTTACAGAAGTAAATCCGTATCTGGCAAGAAGAGTCAGCTTCTGTACGGATGATGTAACAGCAACGGATATTCTGGAAAAAGGTCATATGGACAACCTCGTCCGCCTGGCAATCAAAGCCGGTGTAGAACCGATGACAGCTATTCAGATGGCGACGATCAACAGTGCAGAGGCATACCGCATCGACCACCTGATCGGATCTATCTGTCCGGGTAGGATCGCAGATATTTTGTTTGTAGAAGATCTGCAGGATTTCAAGGTAGACGAAGTAATGACTAACGGCAATATGGTTGCCAGAAACCATAAATTGACTTACGAGCTGAAGGCTCCGGAGAGAAGTCCGATTTTCAAGGGGGAACTCAAGTGTGCAAAGACCACGGCAGATGACTTCTCGTACCATGTGCCGATCGAAAACGGGGAAGCAAAAGTCCTCAGTCTGGATGTCAAGGGACCGTTCGTAAGAAAAAGACGAGATGTGATCCTCAAGGTAAAGGACGGCATCGTGCAGCCGGATACGGAGCAGGATGCTATCATGGTTTCTGTGGTGGAGCGTTTTGGTAAAAATGGTAATAAATCGCTGGCTTTCTGCTCTGGATGGAAGCTGAAAAAAGGCGCTATGGCGTCCACCAATGCACCGGACGACAACAACCTGGTGGTTATGGGAGCCAATGCCGAGGACATGTCCTTTGCAGTAAATTACCTGATCGAACAGGGCGGAGGGCAGGTCGTTGTAGAAGACGGCAAGGTTATCGAATTCCTGCCTCTGCCGGTGGGCGGCATCGTAAGCGATGATGAGCCGGAAGTCGTTGCAGCAAAGGAAGCGAAAATCGATGAAGCGGCTCGTTCCCTGGGTTCCGACCTGCCGAATCCGATGATGTACATGTTCTTCCTGCCGATCACAGCTATTCCAGATTATGCGCTGACTGATGCAGGCCCGGTGGATTACTGTGCACTGACGACATACGATCCGATTCTGGAACTGGTGGAAAAGTAGAGGCGAACCATGAAAAAAGAAGAATTGAAAAAACTGATCCTGACTGCTGGCGGAGCACGCAAGGCGGACACGGTCATTAAGAATTGTAAAGTAGTTAACGTGTTTAGCGGAAAGATCGTCGAAGGGGATATCGCCCTTTGCGGCGATCAGATCGCAGGAGTCGGAGAGTATGAGGGTGAAGTAGAAATCGATGCAGAAGGCAGATATGCGGCACCTGGCTTTATCGACAGTCATATTCATATCGAATCCTCTTATCTGAGCCCGGAAGAACTGGGAAGATTATTGGTTCCGCACGGCGGCACGACTATCATCGCCGATCCGCACGAGATCGTGAATGTTCTGGGGATCCCGGGACTGGATTATATGATGAATGCTGCGAAAAATACGAAACTGGATATCAAATATATGCTCCCGTCATGCGTGCCGGCGACTCCGTTTGAGAATGCCGGTGCTGTTATCGACGCAGTGGATATGGAAGATCCGATCTTGCGGGACAACATCCTTGGACTGGGAGAATTCATGAATTTCCCTGGCGTTGTCAATGGTGACGATGCTACTCTGGACAAACTGATGGTCGCAAAGAATGCAGGAAAGCTGATCGACGGCCATTCACCGGGATTAACGGGGAAAGCTTTGAACGCATATTGTGCTGCACGTATCCGTGCGGATCACGAGTGTGATACACTGCAGGATTTCGAAGAACGTCTGGACAACGGCATGTACGTGATGCTCCGTCAGGGCTCCGCCTGTAAAAATCTGAAATCTTTGCTTCCGGCAGTGACTCCGGAGAACAGCCGCAGAGTAATATTCTGCTCGGATGACAGGCAGCCGAAGACCATTTTAGAGGAAGGGCATCTTGACAATCATCTGAGACTGTGCGTGGAAGAAGGACTGGATCCGATCACGGCGATCCGGATGGCGACCCTCAATGCAGCAGAGTGTTTCGGACTGGACGATCGCGGTGCTATTGCACCGGGTTACCGTGCCGACATTGTATTGCTGGATGATTTAAAGGATTTTTCGGCAGACAAAGTATGGGTTGCCGGCCAGCTGACAGCAGATCAGGGCAAGTATCTGCCTGAAGTGATCAAAGAAGATATCGCTCCCGTTATGGGCAGCGTACATTTAAAGGACTTTTCGGCAGAAAAATTTAAGATGAATCTTTCTGGAAACAGAGTTCACACGATCGAGATCCAGCCGGGAGGAGTCGTTACGAAAAAGTCTGTGGATGAAATCCAGGTGAAGGACGGCGAATTCATCTTTGATCCGGAGCAGGATATCGTTAAGGTCGCTGTGGTGGAACGGCACAAGATGACTGGAAACGTAGCCTGCGGATTCCTGAAAGGATACGGGATCAAGGAAGGTGCGGTAGCTCTTTCTGTGGCACACGACTCGCACAATATCATTGTAGTGGGTGTTAGTGATGAAGAAATGGCATTCGCAGTGGAAGCTCTCCAGAAACAGAGTGGAGGCGTAGTGCTGGTGAAGGATGGCGAAGTGATCGAAAGTATGCCGATGCCGATCGCAGGACTGATGAGCGATCAGTCAGCGGAATGGGTAGACGGGAAGCTGACTGCTTTGCATGAAAAAGCCTATGATATTCTGGGCGTAAACGGAGATGTGGAGCCGGTCATGACGCTTTGCTTTATGTCGCTGGCAGTTATTCCAGAGCTGAAACTGACTGACGAAGGACTTTTTGATGTAACCAAGTTTGCATTTATTAACGTAGAATGTTAGGAGAAAACAACTAATGAATAGTCATGTGGGAATAGTTCCATTTTTTAAGCGAGGCGATATCGGAGGCCTCACATACCTTGTTACCAATAATATCGTTAACTATCTGATCGTGATCGCTACACTGAGCGGTGTTCTGAAATGGCCGGATAAAGTAGTGTTCGGCTATGTCATTCCGGGCATGTCCATCGGATTGTTTCTGGGCTGCTGCTACTATGCATGGATGGGTTACCGGATCTCCAAGCGAGATCAAAGACCTGATGTAACTGCACTGCCTTCTGGAGTTTCGACAACAGCGATGTTCGTTATGCTGTACGGTGTGATCATGCCTCTTAGCTATGCGGTAGAAGACCCTATGGTGGCATGGTCTGCTGCGATGGCGGCCTGTTTCCTGGGTGGAGTGATTGAATTTGTCGGCGGTATTGTGGGACCATGGATGAAGAAGCGGATACCGAGAGCTGCTTTGCTTGGTACGGTTGCGGGAATCGGAT
>OLXW01000870.1_pt1 | contig 18453 bp, 10 predicted proteins | sample 1673551 | NCBI WGS metagenome assembly OLXW01 (sample SAMEA103958114, study PRJEB25191) | human gut metagenome | reverse complement strand
CTGTTTCTATGGATATCAAATACTATCTTGATGATAAAGAAGTAGACGGCGCAGATCTTTCCGGCAAGACCGGCAAAGTGAAGATCGTCATCAACTATACGAACAATACATCCTTAAACGGAACCAAGGTACCGTTCGTTGTTCTGACTGGCATGGTACTGGAAAACGACACTTTCCAGAACGTGACCGTGAGCAGCGGCAAAGTTATCGATGATGGGCAGAAGTCCTTTATCGTGGGCATGGCGGCACCTGGGGTCGCCGATACGCTGGGGATTTCAGAAGAAGAGCTTGGCTTCGGCAGCACGGTAGAAATCACGGGAGACGCCAAGGAATTCGCTCCTGAGGATATGATGACAGTGGTGACCAATGACTTCTTCCAGGATATCGATACCAGTGAATTGAATGCTGGAAATCTGGACAGCCAGATCGATCAGCTGGACAGTGCTGCAAAACAGCTTGTGGCCGGAACCAACACGTTGTACAAGGGCATCGAAACGTTAAACAGCAATTCGGCTACGCTGGCAGCAGGTGTCAGCAAGCTGAATCAGGGTGCTGCAAAGATCGATGAAAACACAAAGGCGGCGCTTCAGGGCAGTAAGGATCTGGCGGCAGGAAGTCAGTTCCTTTCGAGTCAGCTGAACAGCAAGCTGGGTGAAATGGGTCAGGGAGTTCCTCAGTTGCAGACTGCAGTAACTGGAATCAATAATGCTGTGGGTGCATTGACAATGGCACTGAATGGTGGAACTATCGACGGCAAAGGATCTTTCCCAGGTCTGACATCCGCTAAGAAAGAATTATCTGAGGGAATGCAAACTATTGGCGCTGAAGGTCAGGAAAGCTTAAAAGCAGATGCAAATCTTCAGACAAAATTACAGGCTCTGAAGGAAAAATATAAAATAACTGATGAGGAGTATCAGGCTTTACTGAATGATTTGTCAGCTTCTAAAGATGGAACTCAAAATACTTTACAGACTGTTGGTCAGAACGGCTCATTGATGAAAGCTGAAACTGGCGTTACATTTGCAGAATCGATGGTAAATGGCGTTTTAAATGGCAGTGGTGATGAAACTCCTGGTTTGAAGGGTGCTGCTGACCAGCTGAAAGCTGGAGTTGATTCCTTAGCTCAGGGGCTTAGCGAGGCTACTGACGAAAACGGCAAGCTTTCCGTTGGTCTGAATAAACTGATTACTGGATCTTCCAAGCTGGCAGCCGGTGAAGCTCAGCTTTCCGATGGTGCTTCGGAACTGGCAGCCGGGATGAACGAGCTGTACTCCAAGTCGGGTCTGCTCATCAGCGGCATCGGTCAGCTGGATGCAGGATCCAAAAAGCTGAATGACGGCATGAGTCAGTTCTACAAAGAGGGAATCGGCAAGATCGTAAGCCTGTACAATGACAAGCTGAAAGGCACGGTCAACAATGCAGAATCTCTGGTGGCTGCAGGCAAAGCTTACAACACCTTCACACAGGTGCCGGACGGCATGGATGGAACCGTAAAATTCATCTACAGAACAAAGGTTGCTGACTGATTTGCATAAAAAGAGAAATCTATCAAATCTATCACACATATATTTGTAGGCGGGCCTGCGGAAGCGGGCCCAGACTACACCGTAAACCTGGTTTTTTTGAAGTAAGCCCGGTGTTTACATGCAGGATGCGCCGAAAGCGTGGAATCATTCCTCGTTTCCGGTGCTTTTTGCGTTTTTGAATTGCGGCAGGATTATTGAATTTTCAATCATTTCGCTGCTTTTTTATTATCTTTGGAATGGGGGTTGATTTTTGATATACATAGTGTTAAGATTGTAGCATCGCTTTAGAAGGTGGCTGGAAGAAAGCGGCAGTTTGAGGCGAATCAATGGAAAGAGTTTCATTTTGCCCGTATGTGCTGCATATCAGAGGCAAATTTTTTATGCGTAAGAGTATAAATTTCAGATGAGGTGAACTATGAGTCAGGAACAGGATTTCCAGGAAATAGAGGAAGAATACGAAGCGGAGGAAAATGCCAAGCATGACATGCGGATGCGTCGTATGGGAGAGATGCCGGTAGGAAGGCTGATCCTCACCATGTCGTGGCCGGCAATGATCGCCATGCTGATCCAGGCATTTTATAACATTGTGGACAGCTTTTTCGTATCGATGATCAGTGAACAGGCACTGGCGGCTGTTACATATGTGTTCCCGATCCAGATGCTGCTGATCTCTATAGCGATCGGAACAGGTGTAGGGATCAACTCTCTGATTTCCAGGCGACTGGGGGCAAAGCTGTATGAAGAAGCCGATATGGCTGCCAATCACGGCTACAGACTTTCGTTTTTTAACTGGATGTTTTTCGCATTGATCGGGATCTTTTTGACCAGCCCGTTCATGAACCTCATGTCGGATACACCGTTTATTGTAGAAAGCGGAAGCAGTTATATGCGGATCATCACTATAGGTTCGCTGTTCTGTATCGTGCAGATGACATCCGAGAAGATCCTGCAGGCAACAGGCAATATGATCGTTCCAATGATCTGCGGCATCATTGGCGGTGTTTCCAATATCATTTTAGATCCGTTGTTCATCTTCGGTATCGGACCGTTCCCGGAACTTGGAGTGGCTGGAGCCGGGGTTGCCACTATTGGGGGACAGTTTCTCTCCATGTGTGTGGGACAGATCGTGCTGTTTAAGGGAAAACACGCCGTAAAGGTCCGCTTGTGGGGCTGGAAATTCAAGGGCAGGATCGTCCGGGATATCTATGCAGTAGGTGCACCGGCGATTTTAATGCAGTCCATCGCATCTATCATGCAGTTCGGCATGAACATCATTCTGGGAACACTAACGGAAACAGCTGTTGCCGTTATGGGTGTATACGGCAGACTGCAGTCCTTTATCTTCATGCCGGTCTTCGGTCTGAACCAGGGAGTTCTGCCGATCATGGGTTTCAATTACGGCGCTAGAAACCGGAAACGATTGATGGAGACTTATAAGAAAGGACTTATGATCGCCTGTATTATCATGGCGATCGGTCTTGTGGCATTCCAGCTGTTCCCGCGGGAGCTGATGGCTGTCTTCAACTCACAGAACAGCCAGGAGATGTATGATATCGGCATTCCGGCGCTGCGATATATCAGTTTGTGTTTCCTGCCGGCAGCCTTCGGCATCATGTCGTCCTCGATCTTCCAGGCAACTGCTCATGGATTTTTGAGTCTGTGGGGATCGCTTTTACGTCAGCTCGTCGGTATACTGCCTTTGGCATGGATACTGGCTGCTGTAGGCGGTGTGGACCTGGTTTGGTTCTCCTTCCCTCTGGCGGAGCTGATAGGAACGGTATATTTCGCTGCTGCACTAAAGCATCTGTACCGGACGGAAATCCGTAGACTGGATATTGTGGAAGAAAATGCTTTTTAAAATACTTTAACAAAAAACCTTCGGAGAGGAAATTCGTCTGACCGAAGGTTTTTCAATTTTTGAGTTATATGAAAATCATGGATATAAATATTCGATTTCATCGCCATGTTCTTCTATGCGGAAGTCGGAGTCTAAAACCACAAGATCGTACAAAAGTGGATCCCGGATCAGATGTTTCCAGACGGTATAAGTGGCGTGAATGAAGTCTTCGTTGAGAGGGATTTTTTGTGAGATCAGGGGACAATCATAAGGCAGTTCGCCATCCTGATAGACGATATGCAAGACATCTTCTTCATCCAGGTGCGGAGCCAGAGGGAAGAAACGGCACTGGAGAGGGCGTTTTTCTCTTGGGCAGCAGGGTGCTGTTTTGCAGTGAAGAAAATAAATGGTCCCGTGCCAGCTGTCAGGGAATTCATAATCCTCAGCACGATTTTTTTCCCAGCCGATCCAGTCTTCTTTTCGATCGAACACTTTATCTTCCCCGGGGAGCAAATAAATACCAAAATCATCCTCGTCGCACAGATCGCAGGAATCGGTCTGGCTGCCGCAGGTGCAGCAGGCGGCACCGCAAAGCTGTCCACAATCCTGATCCAGAGGAGAAACTTTGTCAAGAAATCGATATATGGCTAAAAATGTGATTTTAGTGGTTGAACTTTTCATGATTCTAGTATACAATAAATTCTAATCTAGTTAAAGGAAATTTAATCTTCATATATATATTATATATATGATATAGGTTTGGAACGGAAAACAAACCGCAGTGAAATGTAAACTAAGATTGAAGAAGGGATACTAACTATATGAGATTGGGTATAGATATAGGATCAACAACTGTAAAACTGATTTTGCTGGACCAGAAGGATCACATCCTGTACAGCCGTTATGAACGACATATGTCCAACGTGTTTGAAACCGTTGTGGATCTGCTGAAAAAAATGTATGAAGAATTAGGCGATGTGAAACTGCGCCCTGTTATTACAGGATCAGGCGGTCTTTCGCTGGCCAATCTTCTGGGAATTCCGTTCGAGCAGGAAGTGATCACATGCAGTGCTGCTGTAGAGACTCTGATCCCGCAGACGGATGTGGCCATTGAACTGGGCGGCGAAGATGCGAAGATCACGTTTTACGGACAGACTATCGAGCAGAGAATGAATGGGACCTGTGCAGGGGGTACAGGTGCGTTTATCGACCAGATGGCCGTTCTGCTCAACACCGATGCGCAGGGACTGAATGAAGCTGCGAAAAAGCACACGATGATCTATCCGATAGCGGCACGGTGCGGTGTATTTGCTAAAACTGATATTCAGCCGCTGATCAATGAGGGTGCAGCTATTGAAGATCTGGCAGCATCTATTTTCCAGGCAGTGGTGAATCAGACTATCAGCGGACTGGCCTGCGGTCATACGATCAAAGGCAGAGTTGCGTTCCTGGGAGGACCGCTCTCATTCCTGTCAGAACTGAGAAAGCGGTTTATCGAAACGCTGGAGCTTGCGGATGACGAAGTCATTTTCCCGGAAAATTCCAAGTATTTCGTAGCGATCGGAGCAGCTATGAAAGCGTCAAAATCTGAAGAGATCTCCTTTGCAGAAATCATTCAAAGAGCAGAGCATGCCGATCCGGCAAAGCTTTCTGACACGAAACACATAGCCCCTCTCTTTGCAGACGAAAAAGAATACGAAGCGTTCTGTGCACGCCATGACAGAGATAAAATACGCAGAAAGGACATCAGTACAGCCAGCGGTCCGGTATTCCTGGGAATCGACGCAGGTTCTACGACCACAAAGGCGGCGCTGATCGATGAGGATAAAAATCTGCTGTACTCCTATTACGTGGGCAATGAAGGGAAGCCTCTGGCGGCGACCATGAACATGCTGCGTGAGCTTTACAGCAAGTTGCCGAAGGAGGCTTATATAGCGAAGGTGACGACTACCGGATACGGTGAAAATCTGATAAAATCAGCATTCAAAGCGGATCTGGGTGAGATCGAGACCATGGCTCACTATAAGGCGGCGGAGGAATTTCTGCCGGGTGTTGATTTTATCCTGGACATCGGTGGACAGGACATGAAATGCATGCGCATCAAGGACGGTGCGATATACAATATCATGCTGAATGAGGCGTGCTCTTCAGGGTGCGGTTCCTTCATCGAAACATATGCGAAATCCGTAAACCTTGATGTGAAGGATTTTGCAAAAGAAGCACTCTTTGCAGATGCCCCGGTGGATCTTGGAACGAGATGTACCGTATTTATGAATTCCAAGGTAAAGCAGGCGCAGAAAGAGGGCGCTACGATCGGCGATATTTCTGCCGGACTGTCGTATTCTGTCATTAAGAATGCTCTTTATAAGGTGATCAAGCTGAGAAATCCGGAAGAGGCCGGAGAGAAAATCGTCGTGCAGGGCGGAACGTTCCTCAACGATGCTGTACTGCGTGCCATCGAGGATATCCTGGGCAAGGAGATCGTCCGTCCGGACATCGCAGGACTTATGGGAGCATATGGCGCAGCGCTGATCGCACGCAAACAGACAAGAGAAGGAGATGTGTCCTCACTGCTGAAACTGGAAGATCTGGATGCATTCTCTGTAGAAACCAGTCATGTGCGGTGCGGCAGATGTGAAAACCACTGTCTGATGACCATCAACAAGTTCAACGATGGAACGAGGTTCTTTACCGGAAATCGCTGCGAGCGTGGCGAAGGAAAAGTAAAGGCGGCGGATCATGAGCTGCCGAACCTGTATGAATATAAACTGAAAAGACTGTTTGGGTATGAATCTCTGAGCAGCGATAAAGCAGCTCGCGGAACGGTTGGTATCCCGCGGGTACTGAATATGTATGAAAATTATCCGTTCTGGCATACGTTCTTCACGAAGCTGGGATTTCGGGTGGTTCTTTCGCCGAAATCCAGCAAGGAGCTTTATGAGGGCGGCATGGAGACCATTTCTTCCGATACGGCGTGCTATCCTGCAAAGCTGGTGCACGGGCACGTCAAGTGGCTGGCTGCTCAGGAGGATGTGGACTGGATCTTTTACCCGAGCATCAACTATGAACGCCAGGAAGACAGCAATTCTCCGAACCATTACAACTGCCCGATCGTGGCAACGTATCCGGAAGTGATCGCAGGAAATATGGATGATATTTTCCAGGAAAATCAGGTGACGTTCAGTCATCCGTTCCTGCCGTACGATAATGATGCACAGTTGGAGCGGGAGCTTTACAAGATGCTGCTGGAGGCGCGCGGCATCACCCGTGATGAAATCCGGGAAGCCATCAAGGTGGCTCGTGCCGAGGATTCCAGCTTCAAGGCGGATGTTCATCAGAAAGGTAAGGAAGCGTTGGCTTATGCCAGAACTCACGGTAAAAAATCCATCGTTTTGGCGGGAAGACCGTATCATCTGGATCCGGAAATCAACCACGGCATTGATAAGATCATCACATCTTTTGATATGGTGGTCCTGACAGAGGATTCGGTGGCTCCGATGGCAAAGCTGCCGCGACCGCTTCGTGTTCTTGACCAGTGGATGTATCATTCCAGACTGTACAAGGCGGCGACGTTTGTCGGTACGACCGATGATGTGGAGCTGATCCAGCTTAATTCATTCGGATGTGGACTGGATGCAGTCACGACCGATCAGGTGGAGGAGATCACAAAGAAAAACAATAAACTTTATACGGTTCTTAAAATCGACGAAGGCACCAACATGGGTGCTGTCAAGATTCGAATTCGCTCCCTTAAGGCAGCGATGGAGGAACGTGAAAAGAACCATATCGTACATAAAGATGATGACACACCGTATGAACGTGTTTACTTTACAAAGGAAATGAGCAAGGACTATACCATATTGATCCCGGAAATGTCCCCGATCCATTTCCAGTTTATCGAGACAGCTATGGCCTGCGAGGGGTATAAAGTAAAGCTTTTGCCGACTGTAGATAAAAATGCGGTGGACGAAGGTCTGCGTTACATCAACAACGATGCCTGCTATCCGACCATCGTGACGCTGGGTCAGATCATTTCCTATCTGAAATCCGGCGAAGTGGATCTGAACAAAGTGGGTATCTTCATGAGCCAGACCGGTGGCGGATGTCGTGCCAGCAATTACGTGGCTCTTTTGCGAAAAGCATTAAAAGACATGGGAATGGAACAGATCCCTGTCATTTCTGTCAATATGGCGGGGCTTGAAAAGAACCCGGGCTTCAAGATTTCCAAGGGGATCATCAAGAGGGGCATGATGGCAATCATGTACGGAGATCTGCTGATGCGTGTGCTGTACGCGACACGTCCTTATGAAAAGGTGCCTGGTTCTGCCAATGCGCTTTATGAAGAATGCTGCGACATGATCCGTGATAATATCGTTTCCGGAGATATGAAGGAATACAAGCGGCTGATGAAGGTGATCGTAGAGAAGTTCGATCAGCTGCCGCTGCTGGATATACAGAAGCCGCGCGTGGGCGTTGTAGGAGAGATCCTGGTCAAGTATCATCCTAATGCCAATAACGATATCGTCAATATCATCGAAAGCGAAGGCGGCGAAGCTGTAGTTCTGGATCTGGCGGATTTCTTCCTGTACGGTATGTACAGCAAGGAATTCAATTATCGTCATCTGTCCGGTACGTATCAGGCTATGATGATGAACAAGGCGGCGATCGCAGTGATCGAACTCTTCCGCAAGCCGATGCGAAAGGCACTGGAAGAAAGCAATAGATTCCACCAGCCGATGAGGATCAAGAATATCGCCGATAAGGCATCTGAAATCATTTCTCTGGGAAATCAGTGCGGTGAAGGCTGGCTGCTGACCGGTGAAATGGTGGATCTGATCGACGATGGCGTGGAAAATATCGTCTGCATGCAGCCGTTTGCCTGCCTGCCGAATCACGTGACCGGCAAGGGCATGATGAAAGCACTGCGGAAGCGTAATCCGATGGCGAATATTGCAGCGATCGACTATGATCCAGGAGCATCAGATGTCAACCAGCTTAACAGGATCAAACTGATGATGGCAACAGCTCATAAAAATATGGAAATGAAAGGTCAGTCAGGCCCGAAGCAAAATAACACGCAGACGGCTGACGAAAAAGCATTAAAAAAATATAAACGCGTGAAATTACAGCCAACTACAGGCAAGTAAACGCGAAGCAAATGGAGCCCTGCGTCAGACGCAGGGTTTTGCTTATTTGGTGGAATGAGGCGGATGTGAATTCGTCTTACCTCTTGAATTTACAGAAAAATGGGTGTATAATGCTAAACGAATCTATGATAAAAAATTTAGAAAGTTAGGAGGTGTCTCCATGGGTAGACACGGTACAATAGCAGGTAGAAAGGCTGCGCAGGATTCCAAGCGTGCAGCAATGTTTACAAAATACGGCAGACAGATCATCGTAGCAGCAAAAGCTGGCGGAGATCCAGAATACAACGCAACACTGCGTGTTGCGATCGAAAAGGCGAAAGCCATCGGTATGCCGAATGATAATATTAAGAGAGCGATCAAAAAGGGTACTGGCGAACTGGAAGGCGAGTCTTATGAAGAACTCAGCTTTGAAGGATACGGCGTTGGCGGCGTTGCGGTTATCGTAGAAGCGCTGACGGACAATCGTAACAGAACGACGGCGGCAGTAAGATCCACATTTGACAAGCACGGCGGCAACCTGGGTGCTCCGGGATGCGTATCCTACATGTTCTCCAGAAAGGGCGTTATCATCATCGAAAAGACTGACGATATCGATGAAGATGCTCTGATGGAAACTGCTCTGGAAGCCGGTGCAGAGGATATGATCACACATGACGACAGTTATGAGATCCAGACTGCTCCGGAAAACTACACAGCTGTGCATGGTGCACTGACTGATGCTGGTTATGAAATGGTGGATTCTGACGTAGAATTCGTACCATCCATGGAGTCCGCTCCGAAGGATGCTCACGATCTGAAACAGCTGAAGAAGATGATCGATATTCTGGAAGATAACGACGATGTGCAGAAGGTTCACCACAACTGCAGCGTTGATCTGGAGGAAGTGGAATAGGAAGGAATTTTCCCTTGAATTTCTGCCAGAATATATTATAATAAAGATGAAAATTACATAAACTGATTCTATGAATCCTGAAGTGTGCGTTGGGGTGTTATAATTCAACCTACATTATGACCTTGGGAGCCTGGAGTTTTCGTATCGCTTATGTCGAGCCGTCTTAGAACGGAAGGCAGACGCTGAAACAGGGCACCCCCCTATTGAAAGATAGGGCGTGAATTATATCCTCGACGGCATGTCGGGATTTTTTGTTTTTTGGGATTGTAATGGGTGGCAGTGATGATGGAGTGGTGCTGTGATGCAGTGAGGATGGGGTGATGATGGGAAAAATACCGTAAATGGGATTTTGATAGCGTGGATATGGTAATCTGCGTGGTTTGATGCAGATAAAAATAACGCGGATAGAGATTATAATTGCGTTACGGATAATTCCAGGGGACATAGGCCTGTGTTGCTGGGGCAGATTATCCTGTAGAAGCTTTTAATGCAGGAACATGGTATTCTGGGATTGTGGCTGATCATGAAATTATCGCGACTGCAGATGGAGTGATGTAATCAGGGTATTTGAGGCAAACAGACTAACCCCGGAATACCCTGGGCAGGGATATGACCCAGTGTTTCGGTTATTTTCGTGCGGCAGTGCAGGCAGACGAGCAATAAAGCGGTGCAGGCAGACGGGCAATAAAGCAGTGCAGATGGACGGCCTGATTCCCCAACTTTCTCAAAAACTTCGGGAAAGTTCTTGCATTTTTCGGAAGTATGAGCTATTATAGTGTTAGCACTCTTATAAAGTGAGTGCTAACACGCTCGGGACGGTCCGACTCCAGTGCAGTGATTCGACAGGGTATACTGCGTTTCGGGATTTTGAACACTCGATATACTGGTGCCGGGTTCATGACACAGAAGCTCGACATAGGGCGTGCAACCGACAGAGATTACTATAGAAAGAAGGAAGAGAAACATGGCAAAGAAACAATTTAAGGCAGAGTCGAAGCGGCTTTTGGATCTCATGATCAATTCCATTTATACGCATAAGGAGATTTTTTTACGTGAGCTGATATCAAATGCCAGCGACGCTATCGACAAGCTGTATTATCATAGTCTGACAGAAGGGGACACGGGAATTTCGAGAGATGATTTTTCCATCCTCATCGAGAGAAATGAAGATGACCGTACGTTAAAGATCATCGACAACGGCATGGGCATGACGAAAGAAGAGCTTGAAAAGAACCTGGGAACCATCGCTAAGAGCGGATCGTTAGATTTCAAGGCAGCAATGGACAAAAAGGATGAAATCGATATCATCGGTCAGTTCGGCGTAGGGTTCTATTCGGCGTTCATGGTCAGTGACAAAGTATCCGTAGTCAGCAAGGCTTACGGCTCCGACGAAGCTTATGAGTGGGAATCCACCGGCGCGGACGGTTATACGATCAAAGAGGCGGAGAAGGCTGACAACGGCACAGAGATCACACTTCATTTAAAGGAAGATACGGAAGATGAAAAATACGGAGATTATCTCAATGAATACACGATCCGGACACTGATCCGCAAGTATTCAGACTACATCCACTATCCGATCAAGATGATGGTTTCCAAGCACCGGATCAAACCGGGAGATGAAGACAAGAAACCGGAAGATCAGGAATACGAAAGCTATCAGGAACTGGAAGTCCTCAACAGCATGATCCCGCTGTGGAAGAAGAACAAGAGCGAGCTGACGGATGAGGATTACAACAGCTTCTACAAAGAAAAATTCTATGATTTTGCGGATCCGTTAAAGGTGATCCACACCAACGTGGAAGGGGTCGTCAGCTATACATCACTGCTGTTCATCCCGTCACAGGCTCCGTACAATTACTATACAAAGGACTACGAAAAGGGTCTGCAGCTCTATTCTTCCGGCGTGCTGATCATGGATAAGTGCGCGGATCTGCTGCCGGACTATTTCAGCTTCGTAAAGGGTCTGGTAGACTCCCAGGATCTGTCTCTCAACATTTCCCGAGAAATGCTGCAGCATGACAGACAGCTTAAGGCGATCGCACAGCGCCTGGAAAAGAAGATCAAGAGCGAGCTGCTCAACATGCAGAAAAACGACAGAGACAAGTACCTGGAATTCTACAAGAACTTCGGCCTGCAGCTGAAATACGGACTGTATGACAGCTATGGCGCTAACGCAGAAACCCTCAAAGATCTGGTAATGTTCCATTCCTCCAGTGAAGATGCACTTGTAACTCTGGAAGAATACGTAAGCAGAATGAAGGAGGATCAGAAATACATCTTCTTCGCCAGCGGCGAAAGCCTCGACAAGATCGACAAGCTGCCGCAGACAGAACTGCTGAAGGACAAGGGCTACGAGATCCTGTATCTGACGGACAATATCGACGAATTCGCACTTCAGGTACTCCACGCCTACAATGAAAAGGAATTCAAATCTGTTTCCGCAGATGATCTGGATCTGGGCGAAACGACAGAAGAAAAAGAACAGGCTGAAAAACAGGCAGAAGAAAGCAAGGATCTGCTGGAAGCCATGAAGGATGCCCTGGGCGACAAAGTGACAGACGTAAAGCTGACGCAGAGACTCAAGAGCCATCCGGTATGCCTGACTTCCAAAGGTGGACTTTCTATCGAAATGGAAAAAGTCCTCAACTCCATGCCGACCGACCAGAAAGTACAGGCAGAGCGCGTGCTGGAGATCAACGCACAGCACCCGATCCTGGAAACTTTGCAGGAAAAATACGCAGCAGATAAAGACAGTATCGCTGAATATGCGAAACTGCTGTACGATCAGGCACTGCTTATCGAAGGACTGCCGATCGATGATCCGGTGGCATTCTCCAATGCAGTGTGCAAGCTGATGACAAAATAAAAAGGATATGATACAATAAACCCTGTATGAGCAATCGTGCAGGGTTTTCCTGATTTTTGGCGCAGTTGGCGGAAAGTTATGGTTTCAGACGCCTGCAGATGGTGGAGTACGAGACTGGAGAAAAAAGAGGTAAGGAATTTGAGCGCATTGACAACAGGTGAGATTTTAGAGAAGGTATCGGATTCGGGTATTGCAAAGGCGGAGGGCAAGACTTTAAGGCTGCTGATCTGGGCGCTGCTGGCCGGGGCGTATATCGCATTCGGGGCGCAGGCTTCTCAGATGGTATCTTTCAATCTGCTGGCGGATCCGGCAAGTCTGGGTATGGGACGTTTAGTCTCTGCCGCAGTATTCCCGGTGGGTCTGATGATGGTGGTGCTCTGCGGTGCAGAACTGTTTACAGGAAACTGTCTGATGATCATCGGCGTACTGGATCGGAAGATCCGAATCAGCGGGATGCTCCGCAACTGGGTGCTGGTGTATCTGGGAAATTTTCTGGGAGCACTGCTGGTGGTGGCACTTATGAAGAGCACGGGACTTTGGGAAACAGGCAGCGGCCTTTTGGGAGCATCGGTGATCAAAACAGCGCAGGCCAAGGTGCAGCTCAGCTTCGGACAGGCGTTTGTGCGCGGTATTTTATGTAACTGGCTGGTGTGCCTGGCAGTATGGATGTCCACGGGAGCACGGGAGACGGTGAGCAAGATCTTTGCTATCTGGTTCTGCATCGGGCTTTTCGTGATTTCCGGCTTTGAACACAGCATTGCAAATATGTATTTTATCCCGGCGGGTATCGCAGCTGCAGCGGACAGTGGTCTGGCACAGCTGGCCGGATGTGACGTGTCAGTTTTGACGGTCGGGAATTTTCTCGTAAAAAATCTTCTGCCGGTGACCCTGGGCAACATCCTGGGCGGTGGATTGTTCGTAGGCATGGTGTACTGGTTCACCGGCCGTAAATTGAAATAGAAAGTACAGGTGAAGGTATGGAGAGGATCGCGATCATAGATGGGAACAGCCTGATAAACAGGGCGTATTATGCGATGCGAAATCCCATGATCACAAAGGACGGGATTTTTACCCAGGGGATCTTCGGATTTCTCAACATGATGGAAAAAATAAAGAAGGATTACGAACCGGCGTACATGGTGATCGCATTCGATCTGAAGGCGCCGACCTTCCGTCACAAGGCATATGAAGGATACAAGGCGGGCAGAAAGAAAATGCCGCCGGAGCTGGCCATGGAGGTGCCGATCTTAAAGGATATTCTGCGAGCGATGAATATCAAGCAGGTGGAACTGGAGGGCTTTGAGGCGGATGATTTGATCGGGACGATCGCGAAAGAGGCGGAGTCCTGCGGTATGGAACCGCTCATCATCACAGGCGATAAAGACGAGCTGCAGCTGGCGACAGATATCACGAAGATCATCCTGACGCGCAAGGGGGTTTCAGAGTTCGATCTGTACGACCGGCAGGCCATGATGGACAAGTACGGCTTCACGCCGACTCAGTTCATAGACTTTAAAGGGCTGATGGGCGACCAGTCGGATAATATCCCGGGCATTCCGGGCGTGGGAGAAAAGACAGCCACCAAGTTGATTTTAGAATATGGAAGCGTGGAGAACCTTATCGCAAATGTCGATAACGTAAAGCCAAAAGGCGTGAAAGCCAAGGTGGAAGAACATGCACAGCTTGCCATGATGAGCAAGCGCCTGGCTACCATCAACACCCAGGTGCCGATGGATATCGATTTTGCAGAATACAAGCTGACGGAGCCGGATTATGACGCATTGATAGAGCTTTATTCCAGACTGGAATTCAATCGTTTCCTGAAAAAATTAAACGTTCAGAGAAGCGGTGGTACGGGATCCGGAGATGCTGCTGCAAAGCCTCTGGCGGTGGACGCTGAGAAGCTTGAAAAAGTCTGCGTCCGGGAGGACAGTCAGCTGGCGGAGCTGACTTTGCAGGGCAAAACCGCCATCAAAGTCTTCGGAGATCACAATCACCTGGACGTGCCGCAGATCGAAGGCGTTGCCGCTGTCAACGGAGACACGTATTACTATTTTGACTGCAGGAACCTGACTGGATTTTTTGACTGGCTGGCTGAGCAGGAGATCTCTTTCGCAGGTCACAGCCTGAAGGACGATTATTATATGCTGCTTTGTCATGGTATGACGAAGTTTGAAACGGCATTCGATACAGAAGTAGCGCAGTACGTGCTGGATTCCAGCCGCAGTAATTACAGCCTTTCGGCGCTGTCCAACGAATACCTGCATCAAAGCCTCAGAGACGAAAAGGAATTCTTTGAGGAAAACGGGCAGGTAGATCTCTTCACCGATCTGACGGAACAATATATGACCTATGGATGTGAAGTCTGTGGGGCGATCCTCAACCTGGCAGAGGCACAGAAGGCTCAGATCGCGGATCAGAAGCTGGAAACAGTCCTGTATGAGGCAGAACTTCCGCTGGTGGAAGTCATGGCTTCTATGGAGCATGAGGGCTTCCGGACGGACAAAAAAATACTGGAGGGATTCGGTGTGGTCCTGGCAGAGCAGATCGGAGAGCTGACGAAGCAGATCTATGGCCTTGCAGGAGAAGAATTCAACATCAATTCGCCGTTGCAGCTGGGCAATATCCTGTTCGAAAAGCTGGGGCTGCCTGCAGGCAAGAAGACGAAGCGGGGATATTCAACGAGTGCGGACATCCTGGAAAAGCTGATAGACGAGCATCCTATCATTCCTTTGATCTTAGAATACCGGACCGTTTCCAAGCTGAAAAGCACCTATGTGGACGGTCTGATCCCGCTCATAAGCAGCACGGACGGCAAGGTGCACGCTCATTTTAACCAGACGGTCACGACCACGGGCAGGATCAGCTGTACAGAGCCGAATCTGCAGAACATCCCGATCCGTCAGGAGATGGGCCGGAAACTGAGGAAAGCATTCATCCCGGAAGAAAACTGCGTACTGGTGGGAGCTGACTATTCTCAGATCGAGCTGCGTGTGCTGGCTCATATGTCCGGTGATGAAGCTTTGATCGAGTCCTTCAACAACGGAGAAGATATCCACAGAGCTACAGCAGCGCGCGTTCTGGGCATTCCGGAAGACAAGATCACGCTGGAAGAGCGAAGCAGAGCCAAGGCTGTCAATTTTGGCGTTATCTACGGTATGAGCGCTTTTGGCCTTTCGTCGGAGCTTCGCATCACGAGAAAGGATGCGGACGAATATATCAAGGCATATTTTGCAAAGCATGCTGCTGTCAAGGAATTCATGGATGAACAGGTGAAATTCTGCAAAGCAAACGGCTACGTTTCGACGCTGCTTGGCAGGAAGCGGTTCATCAAGGAGATCAACGCTTCCGCTTATATGGTCAAGCAGGTAGGCGAACGGCTTGCCATGAACACGCCGATCCAGGGAAGCGCGGCTGATATTATCAAGCTTGCCATGATCAAGGTGTTCCGGGCACTGCGTGATCAGGGGCTTAGATCAAGGCTGATCCTGCAGGTGCACGATGAGCTGATCATCAATACTCGTGAAGAAGAAAAGGAACAGGTGGAAAAACTGCTGACGGAGAACATGGAATCCGCCTATGAACTGGCAGTGAAATTAAAGGCGGACCTCAACGAGGGCGAAAGCTGGTATGAGTTGAAGTAGGAAACATGAACGGTAGAGAAGGACACGAAGATGCATGAGGAAAGGAACGGACAGGACAGAAAAAACAGGATCCCGGTGATCGGGCTGACCGGCGGGATCGGTACAGGAAAATCCACCGTGGCAGAATATTTGAAAAAAGGCAATTACGCTCATGTGGATGCGGATCAGATCGGACGCGATCTGACGGCAGACGGCAGTGAGCTTCTGCCGGTGCTGGATCAGGTGTTTGGTCCGGCAGGAGAGCTGGGAGAACCGGGAAAACCGATTTTGCGGGAAGATGGCTCACTTGATCGCAAAGCGCTGGGCGCCATCGCTTTTTCGGCACAGGAAAAGAAAGAAAAGCTGGATGAGATCATGCTGAAACATATCATCGAGGAAGTGGACAGACAAGTGGCTGCCTATCAGGCTGCGGAATGCGGCGAGCCTGTGGATCCCGGGGACCGGGAGAGAGCCGAGTCTGCAAAGGTCCCGATCCCGGGGATCCTTATCGATGCGCCGCTGCTTTTTGAAGCAGGGCTTGCGGACAGGTGCGACCGGATACTTTTAGTGACGGCGGATCTGGATGCGAGGATCCGGCGCGTGTGCGCGCGGGATCAGGTTTCAGAGCAGGCGGTGCGTGATCGGATCAGCTGCCAGATGAGCGAAGAAGAGAAGAAAAAAAGATCGGATCTTATCGTAGATAATTCGGGAACGAGAGAAGAACTGGAGAAACAGCTGAAGTCTCTTTTGTTTTCGGATCCGTTTTAGGAAAGCAACCTGTTTTGTGGGGATTTTTTTGTAATTTTTCCGCAAAACAGGGAAATATATCATTGACAAATGGGATGGAAATCCGTACAATAGAGTGGTACTGATTTTTCAGTATAAATCAATTCAATATATGCGGCCTTGGCGGAATAGGCAGACGCGCACGTTTGAGGGGCGTGTGGGAGACCGTACCGGTTCAAGTCCGGTAGGCCGCACCATTTTGAAATGCTGGAATCGATTGACTCCGGCATTTTTTTATAACGTGAGACATATCTTCTGAGGATGTGTCTGTAGTTTCAAAGAACACAGGAGATGGACATGAACAACATCGTATCCTATGCGAAAGAACATATGGAGAGTTTTGATGTGAGACCGCTGAACCGGGTGGACAGTCTGATCCTTTCGGAACTGTCGTATTTTCAGCTGCCTCAGGAACTTTCTAAAGCCAGAGGCTGGAGAGGCGTGCGCCTTGCGGAATTGTTCCGGGCAGAGTGCTTTGAGCAGATGTTTGACGGCGTATGGGACGGAGAAAGCTGCCGGCAGCTCCTGACGGCACTGTCAGCAAGTCCCAGGTTTCGTGATATTCATGTTATGGGATACCGGGAGCAGAGCAATGTTGCCGATGAAAAACAGTTTGCGGCCGTTACGTTTCGCCTTTCGAAGAGGCTGTTTTACGTGGCGTTCCGCGGGACGGACGCAACGCCGGTCGGCTGGAAAGAGGATTTCAACATGGCGTTCCAGTATCCTGTGCCGTCGCAGGAAGCGGCAGCTGCTTATCTGAATGAGGCGGCGTTTCACTGCCGTGGAAGGCTTCTTGTAGGCGGCCACTCAAAAGGTGGTAATCTGGCAGTCTATGCGGCTGCGAATTGCGGGAAAAGGGCGCGAAAGAGGATAGAGAAGATCTATTCCCATGATGGTCCTGGATTTGCGCAGGAGGTGCTTGAGAGCGATTTGTTTCAGGCTGTTTTGACGCGGATCGAAAAAACGGTGCCACAGTCTTCGCTGATCGGAATGCTTTTTGAAAATCAGGAGGACTTCACGATAGTCAAAAGCAGGGGAATCGGTCTTCTGCAGCATGATCCGTATTCCTGGGTGGTGGAGGACGGAGATTTCACTTATCCGGACCGTTTGACGGCAGATGCCAGGTATCTGGACCGGACGCTGAATCAGTGGATAAGATCCCTTTCTCAGGAGGATCGGGAACGGTTCGTTGACGGGCTGTATGATCTGATCGAGGAAAACGGCATAAAATCGTTTACGGAGATCCGTGATGACTGGAGAAAGAATATCCCGGCACTGGTTCATTCCGTGACACATATGGATGAGGATACGAAGGAATTCATGCAGCGCAGTTTAAAGGAACTGGCAGCCATGAGTTTTCAGAATATAACGGGGATATTTCGGGGAAAAAGAGGAGAAGAAACAGGAGTCAGACGAGGAGCGGAAAAAATAACAGAGCATGAGAGAAAACAGGAGTCAAAACAGGGGGACAAATAAAAAACGGTCTGCCGGACCGGGGAATTCTAAGCAGACCGGTCGCTTGAAAAGAACCGCCGGAGGGCGGCAGAGTCGAACGTCTGCGTCCGCAGGGCGCAGGAGCGGTCGCGGCGCCGGTGGGCGCGTCAGCCGCAGCAGGAGTGCACGCCCGCAGAGAGGCGGCAGCCTTTGCAGAAAGAAAAAGGGATTCTTGATTTTTTTAGGGATCCTGGCGATCGTTGTGGCAGGTGGTCTGATACAAAATCTGTTTTTGTATTGGGCTGAGTCGCAGGTGGATCCGAACGAACCGTACCCGGT
>OLXW01000855.1_pt1 | contig 18643 bp, 19 predicted proteins | sample 1673551 | NCBI WGS metagenome assembly OLXW01 (sample SAMEA103958114, study PRJEB25191) | human gut metagenome | reverse complement strand
GATTTTGGTAAGTCGTTCCAGAATCACTCTCACATGTTCAATCAGATCTTGTTTGATCTTGTGGTCTCTTGGAAGCATCTCCACCCATTTCGGAACAAAAAACTGAATTTCAGATATCGGGAACTCAAAAAGGACTTCCGATAAAATCTGGCAGATATCCTCTCTGGTAAGTTTTTCACAGTTGACCGGCAGCGCCCGTACTCCATATTCCTGTTCCAGATTCTTCGCGGTGTTCTGCGCCCGTTCTCCCTGTGGCTCTTTTGAATTCACAAGTACAATGAACGGCTTTCCGATTCCATTTAATTCCTGTATCGTCATACGCTCCGCATCTTTGTAATTTTCTCTTGGAATGTCTGTGATGGTACCGTCTGTCGTAATCACAATTCCAATGGTTGAATGATCATGAATTACTTTTCTAGTTCCAATCCCGGCAGCCTTTGCAAATGGGATCTCATAAGCAAACCACGGTGTTTTCACCTGTCTCTGGGAATCCCCGTCCATATAACCGGCAGCACCTTCTACCATATAACCGACGCAGTCAATCAGACGCACCTTCACATCTACGTCATCAGCAAGCCGGATTTTTGCTGCTTCCTTCGGCACGAACTTTGGTTCCGTTGTCATAATCGTGCGTCCCGAAGCAGATTGCGGCAGTTCATCCTGCGTACGCATTCTGGCATGTTCATCTTCCATTTCCGGAAGCACCAGCACATCCATGAATCTTTTAATAAATGTAGACTTTCCCGTCCGGACCGGTCCCACAACACCAATGTAGATTTCTCCATTCGTCCTTGCTTCGATATCTTTGTATACCTGAAATCTATCCATCAAACTACCCCCATGCATGAACTTGTTTTACTGTTAACAGATTATGCAGGAAACATTCCGAGTATGTATAGAATTCTGCTTACCATGTATGAATTTTCTGCTTATGGATTTACGGATCGTAGTGTGTTTTGCTCCATTGCAAGGAACATTCCGATGAGCCTTTTTAAGCAGGAAGGCATGAAACTTACTCTTAAAAATACAGAACACCTGATATATCAAATAACACGCGCGCCTTATGTACGATGGAAGTGAGACTCTGTCAATCTTGACTGCCCTTGCAGATAAGATTGACTGCCTTAGAGGCTCATTGGAATGTTTCGTACATGAAGCAAGTGTATTTGATATACCAGGTGTTCGTCCTATTTTATGTTCTTATTGTTCGTCCTGTTAAATACATTTATTGATATACCAGGTGTTCATCCTATTTTTTATAATTATTCTCCCCACGGAAGTGCTGTATGCTCCGCCTTATTATCTCTGAGCATGAGTTCATTAACTGCTTCTTTCGGGTCTTTTCCATCAAACAATACTTCGCTGACTTTATTGATGATTGGAAGTGATACTCCATATTTTTCGCCAAGTTTTACTGCCGCTTTTGCAGAATACACTCCTTCTACTACCATCTGAACCTCATCCATTGCTTCCTGCATGGATTTGCCCTGCCCCATGAGATAACCTGCTTTGCGGTTACGGCTGTGGACACTGGCACAGGTGACAATCAGATCACCGATCCCGGTCAGCCCTGTAAAAGTCTCAAGCTTTCCCCCCATCTTCATCCCCAGTCTTGCTATCTCGGCAATGCCCCGGGTGATCAACGCTGCCTTTGTATTGTCCCCATAGCCTAATCCGTCTGCGATTCCGGCTGCAAGTGCAATGACATTCTTCAATGCTCCTCCCAGCTCAATTCCAAGGATATCAGGACTCGTATAAACACGAAAGACACGGCTGTTGAACATCGACTGCAGATACTCTGCTGTCTTTTTCGTCTTCGCTCCGATCACACACGTTGTCGGCAGCTTCCGTCCAACCTCTTCCGCATGGCTTGGTCCTGAAAGGACGGCAACATCTGCCTGTGGGATTTCCTGATGGATCTGCTCCGAAAGTGTCATCAAGGTGGCTTCTTCAATTCCTTTTGCAACATCTACAATCATCTGTCCCTCTGCTACAAAAGGACTCATTTTCCTTGCTGTTGCTCTTGTAAATATTGAAGGAACTGCAAGAACAAGGAAATCCTTTCCATTGATCGCATTATTCAATTCATTCGTGATCACAATCTCTTTTGCCAGCTTCACTCCCGGAAGCTTTGACTCATGCTCTCTTTTGGTATTGAGCATTTCAACTTCTTTCTGATCGATCGACCAGATCGTTACTTCGTGTCCGTTGTCATGAAGAAGAACGGACAGTGCCGTACCCCAGCTTCCAGCACCAAGTACTCCTACATTTGCCATCATCAGCCCTCCTTACTTTTACTTTTTCCTGACCCGAACTTATTCTCTGTTCCGTTCAGAAGTCTTCTGATATTTGCACGGTGACGCCACCATGCAAGTGCCGTCAGGAGGAATACCAGTATGTACAGCTCGTACAGGTATGCCTGTTCCATTCCAAACCATCCTAACTGCCCAAATACAACCATTTCTATAAAGAATGCGGCATACGCCAGCAGTGATCCAAGTGAAATATATCTTGTCACTACTACAGGAACAGCAAAAAATACCAGTGTAATAAAGAACATCAGCACACTGTACGGCAGATGCCAGAAACAGTTGCTTACCGCCAGTGCTGCCATGACTGCAATTCCCTTTCCACCTTTAAACTTCATGTAAAACGGGAAATTATGTCCCAGCGTAACTCCTGCTCCGGCATACATCATCAGAAGTGCCAGACAATTACTTCCATGATACAGCCCTCTTACGATCAGTACTGCTGCAAAACACTTCAGCACATCCCCTGTAAAAGTCATAAGTCCCGCTTTCCATCCCATCACGCGGAGTGCATTCGTTGATCCTGCATTTCCACTGCCGGACTTTCTGATATCTATATGATGTAATTTTCCAACCAGATACCCACTCTGCAAAAGTCCACAGACATATCCGATTGCCAAACAAATGATCCGTTCCATAACTCTACTGATCCTTTTCCTTTCTTTCTCTGATAAAGAACTTCAAAGAAGTTCCCCGGAATCCAAATGCCTCTCTGATCTTATTTTCCAGATATCTCGTATATGAGAAGTGCATCAGTTCCTTATCATTTACAAAAATAACGAAGGTCGGTGGTTTCACCGCTACCTGCGTAATATAGTAAAGCTTCAGTCTCTTTCCTTTATCCGATGGTGGCTGCTGCATCGCAACTGCCTCCGTCATGATCTCATTCAGGACTCCGGTTGCAATACGGAGTGTCTGGTTTTCTATCACCATATCAATCATATCATACAGCTTTGGAAGTCTCTGACCGGTCATTGCAGATACATACATAATCTCCGCATATGGCATATAGGAAAGTACCTGACGGATCTTCGCCTCATACTCTCTCATGGTCTTATCATTCTTCTCGATCGCATCCCACTTATTCACGACAATGATAACTCCCTTGCCCCTTTCATGGGCAATTCCGGCTATCTTTGCATCCTGCTCTGTTACGCCCTCTGTAGCATCAATGACCATCAGCACGACGTCCGCACGCTCTACAGCACTGACGGTACGGATGATACTGTATCGTTCCAGTTCCTCTTTGATCTTATTTTTTCTTCTCAGACCTGCCGTATCAATAAATACATATTCTTTTCCATTGTATTTAATGTCTGTATCGATCGCATCTCTTGTCGTACCCGCAATATCGGATACGATAACACGCTGCTCACCGAGCAGACGGTTGATCAGGGAGGATTTTCCTACATTCGGTTTTCCTACAATTGCGATCCTCGGTCTTTCGTCCTCTTCATCTGTTGCACTTCCCTGTGGGAACTGTGAAATAACCTCATCGAGCAAATCTCCGATCCCCAGTCTGGAGGCCGCAGATACCGGAACCGGATCTCCAATTCCTAAATTATAAAATTCATAGACATCTGCCATATATTTGTTAAAATCATCTACTTTATTGACTGCTAAGATGACCGGTTTTTTCGAACGTCTGAGCATATCGGCAACCTTTGCATCGGAATCCTGCAGTCCCTGACGCACATCGGTAATAAAAATAATGACATCTGCCGTCTCGATCGCGATCTCTGCCTGCTCTCTCATCTGTGATAAGATAACATCTTTGCTGTCCGGTTCAATTCCTCCGGTATCGATTAAGGTAAACGCCTTATCGAGCCACTGCACTTCTGCATAAATCCTGTCTCTTGTAACTCCCGGTGTATCCTGTACAATGGAAATACGTTCCCCCGCTAATACATTAAAAAGTGTCGATTTTCCTACATTCGGCCGTCCTACGATTGCTACTACCGGCTTACTCATATCTATTCTCCTCTTTTCCTGTAATCTTATTTATTCGCTTGATTTTACAATATCCAACGTTTCTTGTAAAGCATTTTATGCCACTTTGACATCTGTATCTTAGTTTACAATAAAATTCAGGGAATCACAACCCTTCGTTATGATTCCCTGAATCGTTCTTTTCTATCATCACTGTTCATTTAAAAGTGCGTTCTGCTCACTCTCTGTCCGAAGCTTATGATTTTCCGTCAACAGCCCGGCTTCCTCGATCACCTTTAACATATGTTTACAGTCTACGTTGAACTTTACATAGGCAGTATCACTTTTCCAGACACCAGCGGAATAGCCGTACTCATCTCCGTAAATATCCACCTGCTCAATTCCTTTTGGATTATAATACTCTATACTGAGTCCGGAAGAGTAGAATTTATCCTCCTGCTGCGTATACGGGATGTTTTTCAGATTTCCCTCTTTGATGTCCTGCTTTAATGCTTCATACATCTTTTCTAAGTATTCACTGCTCATATAAATTGTCTCATAAGTGTCGTTCTCTTCACTGTAAAAATCAATGGATATCCCAACCGGTTTGACTGTCTTATAATTTCTTCCAAACAGTCCTGCCATATAGTTGTCGTACCGGTTTTCCACATCTAAAATCTGATTTAATACGGAATCCTTCTTTTGGATTTCTTTTTTTGTGGCAGCAATCTCATAACTGCGGTACAGATAAGTTCCATCTTTATAGACATATTTAAATTCCACTCTTGGACTTTCCTCTTCGTTCTTCTTTTGTGAAGCTTTTAATAATCCGTCTTTTGCGTCTATGATATTCTTATGTAGTGCGATCAGTTCTTTCATCTTTTCCGGCTCATCTGCCATAATACTCTCATCTGCACACATATAGACAGCCTTCAGTTCACCGACATCCGGTATCTTTTTTTCAATCCCGACTGCGTCCATACCGATGCCTGCTACTAACAGTAAAGACACTGCAAGAACTCCGACACACTCTGTAATCCTTCTCTTTTCAAATACCTTAAAGCTCTTTGCTAAAAACATCTGTGCAATGAAAAATGCAACTGCTCCGCTGATAACAGCTCCCAGTAATGCAAGGAACATCATCTGTGTCCGTGATGCCTTACTGTTCACTCTTGCAACTAATGCTGCTGCTAAGATTGCCACACAGATTGCACTTCCCCATCGGAATACCGGTTTGAGCCAGCCTACTGCAATACAGTCCCCTACGGTTTCTAAACGTTTTTTCCTGTATATCAGATAACCTGCAAAAAATAACAGGACACCGACTAACGCATAAATAGCGACTGCTTTTCCACCAACCACTTCGATCAACGAACCGGCTGCCTCTTCACCGGAAACCGTATGAATAGACACATTCGTTTCTAAATAGTACAGCGGAGAGAGAAAATTCCCTTTGCTGAATCGGAAATGGTGATCCATTCCGTAGACCATTTCTGTCTGTAATATCTGAAAGATAAACCGGATGCCTACATATAAAAAGTTGGCTATGACATAGAAGATCGGAACTGCTAAAAGCTGTCCTGTCAACATTCCGATCACGATGGCTCCCGCATAGGCAAACAGGCTCATTCCCATGGTCATCAACAGCCAGTACAGCAGATATTCCAACCGGGAAATATCTCTTGCAAAACATACAAATGCGGTAATGACAAAGGTTAAAATCTGCGGCACGATCAGAAACAGGAAACCGGAAACAACATTTGTCACATAGAGTTCTTTTCTACTGACAGGCAGTGCATGGATCATGTTTGCACTCCGATTCTGATACAGATAGAAAAAAACGGTCATGGCACAAACGGTTGCTGCAATAAATACAAACATCGGCGTTAACGCTCCGCCTAAACAGGTCGTATAACGTGCCAGATTATCCTCTGCAATCTGCTTTGCCGCTTTGGCACCTGTTCCCGGATTTTCCGTGGATAACAGCAGTGTCAATGGCAGTGCATAGAGTAAAAACACCAGATAGATTCCCCAGATTGGCCAAAAATGTGTGATATTTTTCTTAAAGATCGTCTTATTAAAACAGGATGTCCCGGACTGCATAATCAGCACCTCCTAACTCGTAAATAAATATTTCTTCTAAACTTAACGGCAATACATCCATCAACATCGGATTTAAAGCCGTAAACTGCTCTTTGATCTGTTTGGGTTCTCCTCTTACGATCATCGTATGGACTCTTCCCGTCGTTGACATATGCAGCACTTCTAAATCCTTCGGAAGTTTTGGCATTTCTGCCTGGAATGCCGCCTGGATCTTACAAATACTGCTTTGCAGTTCACTTAACGAACGTTCAATAATAATCTTTCCATGGTTCATGATCCCCACATGGTCACATACATCCTCTAATTCCCTCAGATTATGGGAAGAGACTAGCACGGTCGTTCCATGCTCTGTCACATCCTGCAGGATCAGGCTCCATATCTGTCTTCGCATCACCGGATCTAAACCATCCACCGGTTCATCTAAGATCAGAATCTGTGGTCTTGCACTGATCGCTAACCAGAATGCCACCTGCTTTTGCATTCCTTTGGAAAGGCTGCGGATCGTCTGCTTTGTATCTATGGAAGGAAAGGCTTCCCTTATTTTTTCAAACAGTCCTGCATCAAAATTCGGATAGATGCCTTCATAGAACTTTTTCATTTCCATGGTATCTGCCTGTGCAAAATAAAATAAGTCATCCGGAATATAGGCAATCTTCTCTTTTACTGCCGGATTTTCAAAAACCGGTTCTCCATCAATTAAGACACTTCCCTCATCCTGCTTATAGATTCCTGTCAGATGGCGGATGAGTGTCGATTTTCCTGCTCCATTCGGTCCTACCAGTCCGTAGATCGCACCTTTTTTTACATGGAAATCGGCTCCATCCAATGCCCGGAATCCATCAAAGGTTTTTACCAGATTTTCTACCTGTATCACTGCTCTTTCCTCCTCTTTTCTAATCTTTCAATCCTGCTTTTTAATTCCTCTGCCGTTACAGAAAAATAAAGCAGTTCTTCTGCTATCTCTTCAAACTGCAAGAACAGTTCTTCCATCCCCATCGCATCTAACCGGATATCCTTAGCCACAAAGGTTCCTTTTCCGGACACGGAATACAGGTATCCTTCTGCCTCTAACTCCCGGTACGCCCGTTGTATCGTATTCGGGTTAATGGCAAGTGTTCCCGCTAACTCCCGGACAGAGGGCAGCTTTTCATCTGCGGCGATCGCGCCTGTGATCATCAGCTTTTTCAATCCTGACTTTATCTGTATATAAATCGGCTTGGTATCCCGATAATTCAATGTCAGCAATTTTACAACTCCTTCCTTGCGTATTAAGTGTACTACTACATTTCATACACCTAAAATAGCACAACTCCCCTGCCTATACAAGGAAGGGGAGTTTAGGAAATACTTAAGATTTTCTTAACCCTATTCTTTTATCATCAAAAATGCTCCAAGATTACCGCGTTTTCCATGGCTTGCCCGATGCGAAAAAAGCAGCTTCGGATTGCAGCAGGTACAAAGGTTTGTGGTTACGATCTGCTCCTTTGGCACACCGGCTTCCATGAATACGATCTCATTTGCCCGCCATAGGTCTAACAGATATTTTCCGCTGCCTTTACTCTTTAAAATTTCTTTTTCATTATCCGGAAATTCTTTTGCGAATGCCTCTGCCACATCCTCACTGACCTCATAACAATCCTGACAAATGGATGGTCCGATCGCACAGATCAGATGCTTTGGATCTGTTCCGTAGTGTTTTTGCATCGCCCGGATGGTTGCCGCACCCATTCTTCCTACCGTACCACGCCAGCCGGAATGTGAAAGCCCGATCGCATGATGCTCTGTATCTACAAAATAAAGCGGCACACAGTCTGCATAAAATGTGGACAGTACCAGCCCCGGCTCATTTGTGATCAGCCCATCCACATCGGTATACCCGCGTTCTCTGACGACTCCTGCCCCTGCATCCTCCTGGGTAACGACTCTGACATTGGTGGTATGTGTCTGGTAACTGCACACAAAATGCGATACCTCTGTTCCCATACGCTTAGCAACACGTCGATAGTTCTCTCGCACCGCCGCTTCCTCGTCTCCTCTGGTAAAGCTGAGGTTCAGTTCTGCAAAAATCCCCTTGCTTGCCCCGCCTTCTCTGGTAGTAAAGCAATGACGTATCCAAGGAATCTCTTCTAACTTTTTATATTTTAAAAGCGGGGGCTGTTCCCCGCCGTCTATTACAAATATCTGCTCTTCGTTTTTCTTCTTAAAATCTTCGATCTTCATCTTTTACCTCTCTTTGACCTATTACCTTCTATTCTACGGCAGATACTCAAATGCATTCTTTACTACTTCTATCTGCTCACCTAACACTGCTGCCACATCAAATCTGCACGGAATATCCATACGCCCGCACTCCCGCATCAGATAATAAGACGCTGTCATGGAGATTTTTTTCTGCTTTTTTCGATCGACCGCCTCTTTGGGATTTCCCATCTTGTCATCCCTGCGATATTTGACCTCCACAAAGACCAGTGTCTCTCCCTCTTTTGCAATCAGATCGATCTCTCCTATACGGCAACGGTAATTTTTTTCTAAGATTTCATATCCCTGCGTCTTTAAGTACTCTGCCACCAGATTCTCATAATATGCTCCTTCTTTCCGCCGATTCATACTCTCCCCCTATTTTCCAAGTTTATCTTTCAAACGGTCCATCTTATCCACAAAGACCAGTATCTCCGCCACAACCTCATACAGTTCCGGAGGGATCATATCCCCGATCTCCAGTTTTGAGAGTGTCGCCGCTAATTTGCTGTCCTTGTAAAACGGTACATCCTCTTCTTTTGCTTTTTCTATGATCCGCTCGGCTATCAGTCCCTTACCGGTTGCTAAGATCTTTGGTGCCTCTTCGCCGGGTTCATAAGCGATCGCCACGGCTGTCTTGACTTTTTCTTTCTGCCTCTCCATATCTATGCCCTCACATCAAAGGAATACCGATAGACCTTTCCGGCACTCGGCATATCATGTTTTAAGAAATCTTCTACAAAATCCATATCCTTTTCTTCGCTCTTTACTTCAATCTGACACTGATACCCCTTGTTCTCTAAACGTTCCGCCAATTCTTCAGCATGTGCTAAGATCAGCTCATAAGAGGCATCGTCTGCCATATAAAAGTTCGTCTTGACCGCAGTCCCTTTCATCTTGACGGAAATATCCGTAGAACCAAGGTGATCCATATCCAAATGTAAAAAAGCACTCAGCTCGCCGTCCATATCTCTTGGATTCTTTTTATTCGTATAGACATAAAGCTCACTGTTGACATTCTGTCCGTTCATTTTTAACGGAAGCTGGACAAAATTATAGATCTGATTGATCTGGTTCATAAATTCGATATTGCCACGGACATCCGCTACCGCTTTTTGCAGACCCTCCGTTCCGCTTCCCGCCTGTTTGATAAATTCATCCAACCGGTTCATCTGCGTCTGCAGGCGATTATACAGTTTCTCTACGGTTTCTTTGGAACCCGTCTCCTGTGGCTCTAAGTACCACTGGTTCTCTACTGCCTTTTTTAAAATGGTCTGGTATTCTTTTCCTGAAAAAAGTTTGAATAGTGCCTCTTTTTGTGGAAATTCATTCTCTTTGAACAACTGATTTAAATTCTTTAAAAATTCCTCTGCACTCATTCCCGTATTCAAATTTCCATTTTTATCAAACAAGACCTGTTTTCCATCTGTTTCTAACGCTTTTAGCTGCTGTTCTAAGCTGGCAGCTCCTTCTTTTCCAAGAATCTCTCCCAGACTGCCCTGTGTTGCAGCCGGCATCTGTCTGCCTTCTGCCTGTTTTGCTGCATCTGCCTGCTGTATGCCCTCTCCTGCTGCACTTGTCTGCTGCATTCCGTCTTCTGCCGTGCTTAATGTCTGCTGCAATTCTTTTGCAATATCTGCTGCCTGTTGCTCTGTTCCATTCTTTATAACAACACTTCCATCTGCCGTTTTTGCAAGCAGCTCCTGTGCTTTTGCTCCTGTATCCTGACTCTGTTCGATCGTTTCTCCTCCAAACAGAATATCCATCAACTGCATATTTTTTGCTGTCATCTGCCCGGCAGTATCACCTTCTCCTGCGATCGACTTTGGAAGCTGCTCTAAGACATTTTCTAATTCTTTCATAATTGCCGCGGTATCTGCCTTATAATTAGAAAACTGCTGCACATTGGCCTCCGTTACAGGAATCCCTAACTTATTCATCTGTGCGATCACAGATGGCTCTGCCTTTGGAAACATCGCAAGCTGTCTCATCATCTGATTTAAACTGTTCTTATCGATCGGAAGCTGTTCCTCCATCATGGTGCGTACCATCTCAAGATTATCTGTTGTAACTCCCATTCCTGCCTGCATTAAGGCCTTTAACAGGGTTGGATTACTGCTGTCTCCGTTTAAATACGGTTTGATGGCTATCTGTGTCTGGGTATTGGATTTTACTTCAAAAAACATTGCCTGATTGAGCTGGAGCTGTATCTGTCCCTCTAATCTGGCAGAAATCTTCTCTCCGTTTGCAAGCGTTAAAAGTACCTGTCCGTCAGAAATATCCGTCACGGTTCCTTCAAATACGTTTCCTGTCTGTAAGGAAGACAGCGTACCTGTCAACTGCTGTGTTCCTGTCTTTACCGCCTGCTCCTGCGCCGTAACCGGCACGGTATTTTGTCCGTATTTTCCAAGTAAATCCGATATCTGCATACAGATGCCCCCTAGATAAAATTCTTTATAAATGTCATACGGTGGATCGGGGATGCTCCATACTTTTTAATTGCCGCAATATGTTCTGCCGAACCATATCCTTTGTTGGAGGCAAAACCATATTCCGGCATCAATTCATCATATTCTGCCATCAGCCGGTCCCTCGTCACTTTTGCAATAATGCTTGCCGCTCCAATTGAAATACTCTTTGCATCTCCTTTGATGATCGGCACCTGTGGTATGGAAACCTCCGGTATCGTTACTGCATCGTTTAATAATATATCGGGTGCTATGCCTAAATTCCTTATAGCCTCCCGCATGGCTTCATAGGTCGCCTGTAAAATATTGATCTCATCGATCCGCTGTGGTCCGACCAGACCGACACCGACTGCCACTGCTTTTTCCATGATCTCATCATAGAGTGCCTCACGTTTTGCGGCAGACAACTTTTTAGAATCATTGATATACAAAATATCACAGTCCTTTGGCAGGATCACGGCTCCTGCTGCCACCGGACCTGCTAACGGTCCTCTTCCCGCTTCATCGATCCCACAGATATAAGTATATTCTGCATACTCGTATTCGTATTTTTTTAAGACCTCGATGCGTACCCGCTCTGCCTCTAATTTTTCGATTCGTTTTTTTGCCTGGGCAACGGCTGCCTGCACACCGCTTCTGGTATCTTCCTTATAGTTTTCAATAAAAACAGGCAGCATGGATTCCTCTGCTGCCTTTAATTCTGCTTTAATCTCACCGATTGTCTTCTGTTTCAAAACTGCCTCCTACTGGTGCCTGATAAATCCAAATTCATCAAACGGATAAATCTGAAGCCATGCTCTTCCAATGATATCCTTTTGCTGAATAATACCTACACTTGGATCTCTGCTGTCTGAGCTGTTGTTCCGGTTATCTCCAAGCACAAAATATTCATCCTCGCCAAGTGTGATCTCATCTCTTGCGATGCCCGGATCCTGTATTACTTCTCTTCCATAGGATTCCTTCAGTACTTTTCCGTTGATATAAATATTTCCGGAATCATCGATCCGCACATGTTCTCCCGGAAGTCCGATGATCCTTTTGATATAATAGGTATCTTCTTCATACTTATATGGGAAAATAATAATATCGTATCGTTCCGGGTCATGGAAACGATAGGAAATCTTATCTACAATCAGATTATCCCCATCACTTAAGGTATTCTCCATCGAAGAACCGCTGACCTCTGTCCGCTGTCCCACATAATGTATGATCAAAAGCATTGCTGCAATTACAATGACAAAATAAAGGACAAAACTCAAAATCTCTTTTCCTATTCTTTTCCCTGTTCCTTCCGGTGTGTTCTCTTCCGGCATATTTTCCTCTGACATATCCTGTAACCTTTCCTGCGTCTGCTACTACAGACCTGTTTCTATTTTATTCTATGCTACTGTAGCAGGAAATTCAAGAGTAATTTTCCCCAATTTTCCACTTCTAAACTCATCTAACAACAAATTGGCAGCTTTTGTATAATCAAGTTCATTTCCCTTCTGAATGCAATTCCTCTTTACGGCAATCTGCTCTATGATGTTTGCAGGTGTCTGCTCTTCCTCTACCTCATAGCGTGTATGCAATACTCCCGGATAGTGTTCTGTTAAAATAGCAATTAGCTCCAGTGCCAGCTCATCGATATTTAAAATCTCATCCTTAATTGCACCAATCAGTGCCAGACGCAGTCCCACCTGCTGGTCCTCAAATTTCGGCCAGAGGATTCCCGGTGTATCTAACAGTTCCACACTCTTATTCAGACGGATCCACTGTTTTCCTTTTGTAACTCCCGGCTTATTTCCGGTCTTTGCGCAGGCTCTTCCTGCAAAGGTATTGATAAATGTGGATTTTCCGACATTCGGGATTCCAACCACCATTGCACGGACCGGACGGTTCTTGATCCCACGTTTTCTGTCCCGCTCCGTCTTTTCCTTACAGGCTTCTGCAATGACAGCCGAAATGGCTTTCATACAGCCTTTATTCCTTGCATCCACTTTAACGGCAAAATAGCCTTTTTCCTTAAAAAATTCCATCCATGCTTCACTTGCATCTTTATCTGCTAAATCCGATTTATTCAAAAGGATCAGTCTTGCTTTATTTTTTCCAAGCTCATCAATGTCCGGATTCCTGCTACTCATCGGGATTCTGGCATCTACCAGTTCGATAACCAGGTCAATAAGCTTTATATCTTCCTGCATCTGGCGTTTTGCCTTTGTCATATGTCCCGGATACCACTGAAACTGCATATTCTCACCTCTACTTTACAAATCCAAAATCTTTCAGCGGGGAAACGATAAACCATGCCTTCCCCACAATATATTCCTTTTTTACATTTCCGATATTGGCGTACCGACTGTCCTCACTATTGTTACGATTATCTCCTAACACGAAGAACTCGTCCTCGCCAACCTCTATCTCATCTTCTGCTAATTCGGCATGCTCGATCGAAGCTGCCTCTATTTTTTCATCAAATACTTTTCCATTGACATAAACCGTACCATTTTTGATCTGTACCGTATCTCCCGGAACTCCGATCACACGTTTGATATAAAGATGTGATTTTTCATTTCCATTTGGAAAAAATACCACGATATCATTCGTCTTTGGCTGGGTCAGTTTGTATACAAAGCGGTTAACCAACACCTCATCCCCCTCCGCTAGAGTGCCAAGCATGGACGGGCCTACCACATCTGCCCGGTATCCGACAAAATAGACTAACACAAGTGCAAACAATACTGCAATCGCAATCTCACCAATCCAGGTGCCAACTTCTTTTGCTAACGTCTTATTTACTTTTCTTCTTCGCCTTGAAAAATCCAATCCACTTCGTCTGAAACGCAGATTCATCGTAGTTCCTCCCTGTATCCTCTCTTTTCGTAATCTTTCGCACCCTGCTAAGGTTTAATCTTCTTTTCGTATCCTTTGAGAATGTGTAGCAGCCTTATGGATCAGATATGGAAAGTTTCTTTTTGTGCAATGGAGATGAGACTCAGGAAATCGTAGAGCCCTATAGCGAATACGATTTCTGATTTAAGAGGCTCATCGGAATGGTCTGCACAAGGAAACCTGGAATATCTGATCCATAAGGTTCACCACCCCAACACATAAACAAAAAGGGACAATACCGAAGTACTTGTCCCTTCCCATCGACTTATTTTACTAATTCTTTTACCTTAGCTCTCTTACCTACGCGGTCTCTTAAGTAGTATAATTTAGCTCTTCTTACTTTACCTCTTCTTACTACTTCGATCTTTTCCACGTTTGGAGAATGCAAAGGCCATGTCTTCTCTACTCCAACGCCGTTTGAGAATTTACGAACTGTAAAAGTCTCACGGTTGCTTCCGCCCTGTCTCTTTAATACGATTCCTTCAAAGACCTGGATTCTTTCACGGTTTCCCTCTTTGATCTTCGCATGTACTTTTACTGTATCACCTACAGCAAATTCAGGTACTTCTGCTTTTAACTGCTCTGCTTCAATGCTCTTAATGATTTCACTTGCGTTCATGTTGTTTCCTCCTAATTATCCGGATGTTCGTAATACACTTTGTAACAGAGGACCATCTCTTTTTTCTCACAACTCGCATATAATACCATAAAACCGTATATTTGGCAAGCGTTTTTCCTGATTTTATGCATTCTCTACGATCGCACCCTCACGATACGCCTGAAGAAGTTTTTCCAACTCGCGGATATTCTCCTGAATGGAACGTCCTACATCCGTATCTGCCACGGTTTTACGTTTTACCACATGTTCTACTAACAGTCTGTGGGAGTGAACGTCTCTTCCCTCCTGTACTGCCTTTTCTACTGATTCAAACGGCTCATGTGCTGCAATGACAAGTCCATAGGAATTGTATATCAATGTATAACCTGCAATTCCGGTCTTTCCCTGGTACGCTTTAGAAAATCCACCGTCAATGATCAAAAGTTTTCCGTTACATTTGATTGGGGATTCGCCCTTTTTCGATTCCACCGGAATGTGACCGTTAATAATATGGCACTCTTCCCCCTGCAATCCAAACTCCGCTAAAATGCGGTTGACGATCTCTTCTTTTTCTAACAGCCGGTAATATGGATTCTTTGGCTCCACATGGGTCTTTTTATCTGCGACAAAGTAACGTTCAAAGGTTGTCATCTTCTGTTTTCCGAATACCGGTGAATTTTGATTTTCCCAAATAAACCAGAAGATATCCAGTCCCTTTTTCTTCTCTTCTTTATCCAGAGAATAATATCCCTTGCGGACATAATGCTCTAATACATCGTACAGTTCTTTACCGGAATATTTTTCTCCATAAATATCTACTTCCGTAAAGGTTCCGTCCTCGTTCAGCGGCACACAGCCATGATACAGCAGATTGCCATTGTATACTTTGTAAAGGCTTCCCTTTGTAAGCAGGAAACGCACATGTTTCTGCAAACGTTCACAGTTGACAAATGCTGTCTTTAAGCGCTCCACCACATCATTTTCTTCTGCGGTAAGCTGATACGGATTCTTCGGGTCGATCGTTGGAAAACATTTATCTTTCAACGGATATGTAACACCCTCGATGACAACGGTTCCTTTTTCTAAATCCATCTGATGCAGCAGCCTTCGATCCTCCATATGGAACTCCGGGTGCTTTTCTATTAATTGTCCTTCTAACTTAAATTGGATAATACTGATGGCTTTATGCATTTTTTCATCTAACATGGCATCCCGGACATCATACTCTTCTTCACGGAAATCCAGACTGAAACACTTGCATGGATCATCTGCATACTGGGTCATGGCAAGGCGTGCTAACGGCACTAAATTGATACCATAGCCGTCCTCTAAAATATTCAGATTTCCATATTTTGCTGAAATACGAAGGACGTTTGCGATACATGCCGTATTTCCTGCTGCAGCTCCCATCCAGAGCACATCGTGATTTCCCCACTGGATATCGACGGAATGATGCTCCATCAGCGAATCCATGATCATATGCGGATACGGACCTCGGTCAAAAATATCTCCTACCACATGAAGATGGTCTACGACCAGACGGCGGATCAGATTACAAAGTGCTATGATCAGCTCCGGTGCACGTCCTGTACGGATCACGGAATGGATGATCTCATTATAGTATGCCTCCTGATCAGACACATCCGGTCTTCCGTTTAAAAGTTCCTCGATCACATATGCAAAATCCTTTGGAAGTGCCTTACGCACTTTTGAACGTGTATATTTTGAAGATGCATTCTTGCAGACACAGATCAAACGATAAAGCATCACGCTGTACCAGTCCTCAAGATCTTCCTCGCTCTGCTGCACCTGCTCTAATTTCAATTCCGGATAATAGATCAGGGTCGCGATCGACTTCTTCTCTGCTTCGCTGAATGCATTGCCGAACTCATCCTGTATTTTCCTCTTAATGGCTCCCGAACCGTTTTTTAAGATATGCTGGAACTGCTCATATTCTCCATGAATATCTGTCATAAAATGTTCCGTTCCTTTTGGCAGACTTAAGATTGCCTGTAAGTTGATAATCTCTGTCGCTGCCGATGCAATGGTCGGATACTGTCTTGCCATTGTCTTTAAATATTTGAGGTCTCTTTCTTCCATACGCTCTCCTTTGTCCCTTAGCGGTCTGCTGACTGAATCACATCACTCATATCATAAAAGCCTGCCGGTTTTCCTGCTAAAAACTTAGCCGCTTCAATGGCTCCTTTTCCAAAAATCGCTTTGGAATATGCTGTGTGTTTGAATTCGATCACTTCATCCGTTCCCGCAAAAATCACTTCATGCTCACCTACAATATTTCCACCACGGACAGCCTGGATACCGATTTCGTATTTCTCTCTCTTTTTCCGTTCTTGTGAGCGGTCATACTTATATTCGTAGTTCTCTTCTAACGCATTGTTCATTGCATCTGCTAATGCCAATGCCGTTCCGCTCGGTGCATCCACTTTCTGATTATGGTGTTTTTCCACGATCTCCATATCAAAGCCTGCCGGCGCTAAAACCTTTGCAGCTTTTTTTAACAGATCCATCAAAATATTGATTCCCATGGACATGTTTGCAGAACGCAGCACTGCCGTCTTTTGGGCTGCTGCTTCAATCTGTTCTATCTGTTCTTCACTCAATCCGGTCGTACAGATGACGACCGGTATCTCTTTTTGTACACTGTAATCAATCAGGACATCTGCTGCCTGTGCAGAAGCAAAATCAATGATCACATCTGCTTCCTCCTTGCAGTCCCAAAGGCTCTGATATACCGGATATTCATTTTTAATGTGGTTTGATACATCGATTCCTGCCACGATCTCAATATCAGGATCCTCTTTACAAAGTCCGGTAATCACCTGACCCATTTTTCCATTACAGCCATGCATGATCGCTCTTGTCATTTCTTTATCCTCTCGTTCTCTTCTCTCTGATCACAAACTGTACTGCTTACTTTAACAGTCCGTAAGTACGCATTACTTCTTCTAATACTTTTGCATTTTTTTCTTCCATTTCGGTCAGCGGAAGACGAAGCGGTCCGACTTCCATTCCCATCAGGTTCAATGCTTTTTTCACCGGGATCGGATTGACCTCTGAGAAAAGTGCATCCACTAACGGCAGACCCTTCATCTGTATCTCTAATGCTTTTTTCGTATCCCCATTCAGATAGCTCATGCACATATCATGCACATCCTTTGGTGCAACATTCGACCATACGGAGATCACTCCGATGGCTCCAATGGACATCAGTGGCACGACCAGTCCGTCTTCACCGGAATAAAGGTCTAATTTTCCATCTGTCAGATCCATCGTCTTAGATGCCTGTGCAAGACTTCCTGTTGCTTCTTTTAATCCCACGATATTTGTTTCATTTTTAAACAATGTTGCTGCTGTCTCCGGTAAAATGTTACATCCTGTTCTGCTTGGCACATTGTACATGATGATCGGTGTCTTTACGGATCTTGCGATCGTTGTATAATGCCGGATCAGCCCCCCCTGTGTTGCCTTGTTATAATATGGTGTTACGATCAAAAGTCCGTCTGCACCTGCCTCCTCTGCTTCCTGTGAAAGCTGTACTGCTGTTGCAGTACAATTAGAACCCGTACCTGCTACGACCGGAATTCTGCCCTTTGTAAATGCAATGGCAGCCTCAATGACTTTTTTGTGTTCTTCCATGGAAAGTGTGGAACTCTCTCCGGTTGTTCCTGCGATTACAATACAATCCGTTCCATTCTCAATCTGAAATTCGATCAGTTCTTCTAACTTTTCATAGTTCACTTCCTGATTTTCTTTCATCGGGGTTACGATTGCCACTCCTGCACCTTTAAATATTGCCATATCTATTTCCTCCATTTTCTGATTTCAGGTAGATAAAGCTACGGAAAAGTTTTCCTATAGCCAGAAAAAGCCGACTCAGAAAAGCCGGCTTAAATTTTCGTTCACAGAATCCAAATCACTGTGTCTTTTCGGATAGCGCCTCCATCTGATATACCGATGAGAGTCATAGAATTCTTCATCCTATGCCCAAAGATACGACTGCAGATCACCATATCCTTTCGGCGTTCTCCCCTTTCACACCTCTTCTTCTGCCTCTGCCGCAGCCGATATGCTACTTTTGAATCACGCAACCTCTACCTTTTTATTCT
>OLXW01000839.1_pt1 | contig 18802 bp, 7 predicted proteins | sample 1673551 | NCBI WGS metagenome assembly OLXW01 (sample SAMEA103958114, study PRJEB25191) | human gut metagenome | reverse complement strand
AACCAGCATACTGGTAAGATAATATTTCCGATCACCCATCTGCCAGGAAAGCAGCAGCACTGCCGGGATCCCGATGATCACAAGTCCCAGCGCGATCCACTGTTTCACAGACCTGCGCCCCGCCCAGTTCTCTTTTATCGATTTTTCCTGCATAGCTCGATCACATCCTCTACATTGACCGCATTTTGAAATATGTGACGGCTCATGCGGTTTGCCGCCGTCGTGTAAAAGCTGTTGCGTGCAAAGAATTTCTCCGGTGTGTTGACCGTCACGATACTCCCGTCAAAGAACATCCCTGTCAGATCTGCATACCGTGCGCAGAATTCCACATCGTGAGATACCATAATGACGGTTACGCCCTTTGTCTGCAAACGCTTTAACACTCTCGCAAATTTCTGTTTAAAGAAGCTGTCCATACCCTTGGTCGGTTCATCCAGCAATAATATCTTCGGTTCCGTCAACATAACCTTGGCAAGGGCTGTCCTCTGCTGTTCCCCGCCGGAAAGGTCGTAAGGATGGCGATCCAGCAGGTCATCGATTTCACAGAGTTCCGCGATCCGCAGGATCCGCTCTTCTTCGGAAGCTGCGCTCCGGTCTGCTGCTCCGTTTGCTGCACGTCCGTCACACATTTCCAGCAGTTCCTCTCTCACTGTCTTCTTCACGAATACGCTTTTCGGATCCTGAGGCAGCATGGCCAAAGTTCCAGCAAAAAGTTTTCCGCCTTTATATTTATCCAGACGTTTCCCTTCGATCCAGATCTTCCCGCGATACGGTCTGCAAACGCCGCAGATACTCTTCAGCATAGTGGATTTCCCCGTACCGTTCCCTCCAACTACTGCAAAGATGCTGCCCTGGGGGATCTCAAGATCCACGCCTCGCAGCACGTCCGGCGTATCCTTTTCATAGCGGAACCAGACTTCCTTCATGACGATGGATAATGGGGAATTTTCCAGCTCTCCCTCTGATTTATGACGATCTGAAACTTCGATCTCCTGCGCCAGCGACTCCGGATCTCGTCCAGCAAAGAAACCGCTTAAAAAGCTGCGGCCTTCTCTCACGGTAAGAGGGCAGTTTTCTGCCGCTACGCCATCGATCCCATAATACACCTGCACCGGCGCCGGCATGGCCGTAAACATCTCGTGCTCCCGTCTTTGCAGAAAATCGCAGACCTGTCTCGGCGTACCATCCGTCAGGATCTGCCCCTGATCCATGACGACCACCCGGTCGGCCGCATGATAGATATCTTCAAGTCGGTGCTCCGTGATCAGTATGGTCGTTCCCAGCTCCAGGTTTATCTTGCGGACAGTGTTGAGAAAGTCCGCCGCTGCGATGGGATCCAGCTGGCTTGTCGGCTCGTCCAGTATCAGTACGTCCGGCTGCATGGCCATGATGGATGCTAAATTCAGCAGCTGCTTCTGCCCGCCGGAAAGCTGCCCCACATCTTTATAAAACCAGTCCTGTATCCCGAAATAGCTGGCCATTTCCGCCACTCGAAGCCGCATGGCCTTCTGATCCATCCCCAGGCTTTCCAGTCCGAAAGCCAGTTCATGCCACACCTTATCGGTCACGATCTGAGCGTCCGGATCCTGCATGACGTAGCCGATCCTGGCCGCCTGCGTCCGCTGATCGGATTTCTCAAGGGGTTTGCCATGAAACAGTATTTCCCCTTCTCGTTTTCCATGAGGCGTCAGAACCGTCTTGCAGTGTCGCAAAAGAGTCGTTTTGCCGCAGCCGCTTTTGCCGCACAGCAAAACATATTCCCCGTCCTCTACCGTCAGATCGATATCCTGCAAAGCCTTCGGCGTATCAAAATATCCCGGCGCGCCGGAATGCTCCCGACCGCCTTCGGATGCTCCGCCCGGTGCTCCCGGATAAGAAAAACTTAAATTTTTGATCTCAAAACATGCCATCGCATTTCCTCCACTACATCAACTGCGACCGGAATACTTAAAAATACAAACCAGCAGATGCTCCCGATCCAAAGCCACGGATCATCGTATCCTGACACCAGCAGCTCCGGTGTGTAGGATGCACGTGTCCCGCCTCGGAGCACAGCCGCAAGGATCCCCATCATAAGCAGGACCATCAGGCAAACCGTCAGTCTGTCCCGCTTCACAAAGGAATAGATGGAAAACGCGCTTCGCTTTCCGCTTCCATAGCCCCTGCTCTGCATACTGTCCGCCGTGATCACTCCCCCTTCCAGTGCCCAGGACGTCAAAGCCGAAACCACCGCAAACGACGGAAGGAGTTTGCTTTGCAGCGAAGATCCAGTTTCCATCCGTCCAATACACCTGCGGGCCGTTGTGATCTGACGCGCCTTTCGCTGAAATCCCGGCACCATCCGAAACACCATAGTAAGGATCATGGAGATCACGGGACTTTTTCGCCCGAATACAAACATGAATTTATCGCTTGTCATGGTTCTGTTATAGGATGCGAACCACAGGATCACCGCTGTGAACATACATCCCAGCGCCATGCCGTAATACAGGGCTTCCAGCGTGTAAGGCCGCTGTCCCAGATAGAACAAGGCCCTGTCGCCTCCGGTGTTGAGAAGCGGATTGATTGCACTGACCACCACGAAGACCGGGATCATGCCAACGATCGTCCGAAGCCCCTGCCGCCCTCGGACCTGCAGATAATACACGGCCGCAAGCACCAGGGAACATATCAAAAACGCCGGATGCACAATCAGCACCGTAAAAAATACGGTGCCGATGTAAAATATGAAATTGACTTGCGGGCTGTACCCCGAAAATGCATCCTGTCTGTTCATGGATCCATCCTATCAGATTTTTTCCGGACTGTCTACCGGCTCCTTTTCCTGCGCCAGCACCACCAGTTCACCAAAGCGTGAAGTGATATAATCGTAGGCATTGCGGCTGTGAGGGATCAGACAATCGGTGCAGTCTTTGACCCCTTTATAGTAGGTAAAATTACCGCCGCAGTCCTCGCCCAGAGCGTAGAGAGGGCAGTAGCAGAAAAGGCAGTTAAAGTCCTCTTCCGCCATACCGCCTTTCAGCTGGTGACACGGGAAGTATTCGCATTGCCTGTGACTGAAAAACTTGAAATTTTCTGTTTCAGGCGGTTCATATCCGCTGGTTTCATTACTCATAAAATCCCCTCTTGTTTCTCCGCTTTCTCATGACGATAATAGCGATCAGGATCGCCGCTGCGATAGCTCCTGCGATGATCCACGGCATCACGTCACGGGCTGCCTGTGCTCCCAGCAGGGAATCAATGGACTGATCGGATCCTGCGATCCCATACAGGGAGAAGTCGGATGCTTCAAACTCGATGGTGCCTCCTGCCGAATCCACGTGACCCTCGATGAGACGGATCTTGCCGCTGTCAGCGATATGTACGATGACCGGTGTCTTATAGTCTCCTATGCTGACCATCGGCATCTTGACGCGGATCAGACCGCTCGGATGCCACTCGCTGTTATCCAGCGTGTTGATGAAGTGGATATCGTACAGGGTGAACAGTTCGCTGTTATCGCCCAGCGCGTCCTGTACCTTAGTCTTTTGTTTCTCACTTGCCGTCTTTGGCGTTGCCACCAGCTTGATGTACCACGGCAGGTTTTCTGCACTGGTAGCTCTCACATCGATACCGGTCGATTCATCGTAATGATACATGCTGCCCAGGTTCTGTGTGATCTCTGTAAATGCAGTCCAGGTATCTATCGCCTCGATGGCTTTCTTTTCCGATACGGAAAGTGCATTGTAGGCTTTATACGCATCCAGGATCTGCCTGATCTGATCGTCGGTATACTCCTTTGCGTTCCGCGGGAGATTCGCATTGACGACAGCATCCAGCTTGCCCTGCACCGCCTTTGCAGCTTCCGTCATCTTGCCGAGCTTGATAGTAGCTTTCTTCGTGATGGAACGAGTCGTGCCGGAAGCTGTCAGAGAGCTGCCGGAAGCCAGGGTATCCTTCTTCGGATCCTTTGCAGAATCTCCACCGTTTACCACGGTTTTCTCTATGATCTTAGACAGCGTCGTTACGTCGCTCATATCGTACAGAGACGTCTTCCCGGCCTTCAACCGATACCAGGAGGCTAGCGCATAGTAGGCCTGTTCCGTGGCTAGGCCATTAGACGATGTGGTATCGCTCTGGCTGTGCTTGAAGCCGCCCTTATCATTATAGAAGGTCGCCAACGCATCCAAGGTGCTGTAGCCGTTCTTGATGAACCGGCCGTCGGACGCCGGATCGATGCCCAGGCTTGTCAGTGCAACGATGACCTGTGCCACCGATTCCGCATTAGCAGTGCCCCACGATGTATATCCGCCGTTAACTTCCTGCATCTTGGACAACCGCTTCAATGCATCATCTACTGCCGATTTTACTTTCGCATTACTGCTATAATATGGAGCCAGTGCCTGGATCGCCATGGCCGTCATATCTGCGTCAGAACCATTTCCATTGACATTCCAGCCTCCGTCGCTCAACTGTGCCGCCAGGATGGCGTCGATGAGAGCTTCCCGCGTAGTCTGCGTCTTACCTGCCACCGCCTTCGGGATCTCGTAATCATGAGAATCCAGAGCGATCAGTGCAAAGATCGGTCCGTTGATTCCCTGGCTCTTCACGTAGTCCAGATCGGCTAATGGTTCCAGCAGATCATATCCAGCAACGTCACTCGGATCTTTGCCGATGGACGTCAGCGCAAGGATCATACGGGAATTCTCCGTAGACTTGCTGTCGCTGATGGTGGAAGAACCTTTTTTCTTCACATACTGATATGCTGCCTGTGCGTACTGCTCCGCCAGCGTGTCACTGATGGAGCCGGAACGTGCCAGTCCCAGTGCGACCCATTCACCGCCGGATGTTCCTGCCGTCAGCCCTGCCTTGGATGCCAGAGCTGCCTGACTGCTTCCCGTCTCCTGATAGATCTTATCGAATTCTTTCTGGTTAGTCTTCTGCAGCTGTGCGATCTTGGCCACGGCCGCATCCAGCTTCGCCTTCAGGTTCTTGGAAATCAGAGCTTTAGCTTCATCGGAAAGTGCATTATAGGCGCTCTGTGCCCGGCCTACAGCCGCCGCATCGTCCAGCGACAGCTTATCCACATCCGGAAGAGCTTCGATCATGGCCACAACTTCATCCGCAGCTTCCTGAGGAGTCTTGTTGCCCGCCCAGTCGATCGTGCGATAATCGTCCACGTAGAAGAACTGCATCACATCGCCGTCATTTAATGTAACAGCGCTCATGTAGTCCACGAATTTACCGTTGATGGTGTACATCCATCCGCTGTACGGTCCGTTGGACAGCTCGCTTAACGTAACTTTTTCTTTTGCATTGCTAATGGACGATACGTAGCTGTTTCCAGACATTTCATAGTCCAGACCGGCATCTCCCAGGGCCTTTTCGAAGAGATCCTGTGCCGTTGCACCCTTCTTCATCTTATAGGATGTCGAATCGATCCAGGTCACGTCGCCTGTATGCTTTCCGTTCTCACCGTGAACTGTATCTCCTGTTAATCCAAAGCTTACGCTGATTTCGGTCTTGTCCGGATCTTCCGGCGTCGTCGTATTACCTCCTTCAGAAGAGCCTTCTGTCTGCCATTTTAAAATCGGATATCCGTCATTCAGCTTTTCCGTATCTTCTGCAAAGAACTCCGTACCGATCTGCTGATTCAGCTTTGTCACAAAAGCAGCTTTCTTCATGGTTGCCGAAGAAGCGCCTGTCGCTGTTTTATCCGTTGCTGCTGCCTGGGATTCAGCCAGGTAGAAGCTTCCCGTTGTCTGACTGATATAGGCAGATCCTGTATAGCTGCCTACCGAACCGCCTGTGTTGATACCGGACGCTACGCTTCCGATATTGTAGCAGCCCTGCGGCACGGCGCAGACCGTCGCTTCACCGGCCAGACCGCCCAGATTCTTTTTACCGATTACGGTTCCTGTATTGTAGCAGCCTTCCACGACTGCGTAGTTGGACATCAGTCCTGCGATGCCGCCAGCCTGCTGGCTCTTGTCCTCCGTTCCGACGCTTCCCGTATTGATACACTTGCTGATAGTTCCATAGGATACAGCGCCTGTGATACCACCGATACTCTGTGTACCAGCTACCGATGCTGTATTGCGACATTCCGTCACCTTGGCGTTGAGCCCGGTCTGACCTGTGATACCGCCGACGTACATACCCCCGGAAACCGATCCACTGTATTCACAGTAGATGATCTTACCTTCCAGATATCCAACGATACCACCGGTGGAGAGACTATCGCCTGTCACGTTAATATCTCCGGAAATCTTCAAGTTTTTAACAGTTCCCTTGCCGTCTATATTTCCAAAGAATCCCTGCTCGTTCTTTTCTCCGCGGATCACCATGCCTGTGACTCTGTGATTCTGTCCGTCAAAAGTTCCCTTGTAGGAGTTCTTGTCGTTGCCGATCGGGTACCAGTTGCCTGCAGTTCCCTCAGCAGTACTCAAGGCAATATCTGTCGTCAGCGCTCCGTTGATCGCAGTATTGCCACCGTTGACAGCGTTGACGAACCACTTCAGTTCCTTCTCTCTGGAGATCTGGTACACACCGGATTTCACTGCCGGTTCACTACACTGATCCTCCGGCCAGATGCCTGCCGACGCGCCATCCTTGATGGTGCTTGTCTTGGCTTCCACGTAGCCTGCCAGACTTCCGGTCACGCGAATGGAAATTTCCTTGCCCAGATCATCGTCGGTCAGTTTATATGTTTCATTAGTCGCACCATTGATGGCTTTTGATCCGCGATACCACTGGTACTTTGGTGCTTTTTCGCTACCCTTGTAAACAGCCGTCAAGGTGTGTCCCGCGACTTCCTGTCCCTGGATCTTGACCGTTCCCGACATGCCCTGCACCTTGCCGGACTCTGCCGTCTTGATGCCGTAGTGATCCCCGTCCATGCACTTGACGTAAACCTTGACGCCGACCATATCGTTCGGAACGGTAAAGCTTTCTCCAAAGCCCAGGACCTGTTCCTCTCCGCCCCAGTCTCTGTACCAGACGAACATCGGATCCTGGCCGTTACCGTCAGTGTAGGAGGCCTTGATAGTTTCTCCCGCCTGAACGTCTTCCGGCAGCGTTACAGTTCCTGTCAGAGTCTCCTTGCTGCCCGCCAGGGAAGCCAGATTTCCTGCCTTGTTTTTAATGGTTCCTGCGTCGGCTTTATTGGCGCTGGAGCTGTCCGCATCTGCGATAGCCAGGGAGCTGAGATACCAGCAGTCTGTTCCTGCCACACCTCCGCCTATGACACCACCTACATTGAAGACTTCTCCCGTCTCCGTATCGGCATAAGAACCGGCTACATCCCCCAGGTTATACAGGCTTTTGGCCGTAGAACCCGTCGTATTGCAGCCCAGACATCCGCCTACATAGCCGCCTCGGCTGACTACGTTTCCTGTATTGTAAAGGCTGCTGACACTGGCGTTGTTCCAGCCAACGACGCCGCCCGCATAAGCTCTTTCTGCTGACGAGCTAACGATCACATGTCCGCTGTTGGCAGACTTGCTCACGTTTGCCGCTTCACTCTTTACAGCATTGGTATTAGCCGCCGCGATACCTCCTGCAAAGGTGCTTCCGGCAGTGATCACAGCCGTATTGCTGCATCCCGACACAGAACCTTCGTTATATGCCACGATACCTGCCGCATAGGATTCCCCGGTCGCTGCACCCGTATTGTGACAGTCTTTGATGACGCCATCCTTGGTGTTGTTTCCGGCGATCCCGGCAATTTTGTTTCCACCCGTTACCGTCACGTTGGAAGTGATCTCCTCCAGCGTTCCCGCATTGGTTCCTGTCAATGCGGCTGTTTCATCTCCGCCCTTGAGGATACCTGCCAGGGTAAGGTTCTTCACCGTTCCCTTGTTGTACGGGATCAGGCCCTTACCGTTTTTCAGGTAAAGGTTTTTAATGGTGTGTCCCGCACCGTCCAGAGTTCCTGCAAAGCCCGTATCTGCAGTCTGTCCGCCGATGCCGGTCCAAACATTGTTGTTGAGATCCAGATCTGCTGTCAAAACAGCTTTCAGATCAGTGGAATCCTGTGCAGCTTTTTCGGCAAACCATGCCAGTTCTGCCGGCGTTCCGATCTGATATACGCCGTCCTTCTGCTGCGGCGCATCCTTGGCCGCTTCGCCCTGCCATCCGTTGTCGTCCTTTTCCGGATCGTCGGATTTCACAGTCCCGTTCTGCCATGCCAGCACCGGATATCCGCTGTTGATCCCATTGGTATCTGCTGCAAAGCTGCCGCCCAGGTCTTCGCTGGTGAGAGCTTTCAGCCCGTCGGAAGTTTTGGCGGTTGCCGTGCCGTTTTGGATCGTGCAGTCATTCAGATTGCCGATTGCCTCGTATTCGGCAGAATAGAATACGTTTTGGAGCGTTTTGTTGCCACCAGTCCATTCTAATCTTCCAGCCACGCCGCCTTTTGTCGAGGCTTCCACCAGACCTGCATTATATGCATTCTTCAGCGTGCCATATCGAAACACCCCAACGATGCCTCCTGCAACGCCCTTTGAAGCAGAAACACTTCCAGTATTATAGACATTCTGTATTCCTCCTCCATTATATAGATGCCCTGCGATACCTCCAACATTTGCTACTCCGGTAATTCTTCCGGTATTATAAGAATCCGTCAACGCATTGGATGCGTTGGACTGCACACGTCCAGCGATGCCCCCTGCATAACCACTCGTTCCGGTTCCCTGTACCTCCCCGGCATTGGAACACTGAGCCAGAGACATATTGCTGTCCAATTCTCCAACAATCCCTCCGACATAATTTGCTCCGGTCACGCGAGTCGTCGCTGTAGTATGACAGTTTGTGATATTCCCCTTGGAATCTCCTACAACTGCTCCCGTATAATTCTGTGTCGATGTAATGACACTGTCTGAAATCGTTACATTTTTGATCTCACCTGCTGCACCAACGTAACCAAACAAACCTGTATTGGCCGCTGTACTGTTGATATACAGTCCCGAAATGGTATGTCCATTTCCATCGAAATTTCCTGTATACGCCTTAGTTTTGTCCATTCCGATCGGCGTCCACTTGTACTTCTGGGAAGTCGCATCAGATCCTGACACATCTTCATTGATGGTGATATCCGCCAGCAGTTTCGCTGAATCGGTCATCTTGGCGTTTTTATCGAACCACATCAGCTCGTCCGGGCTGGAGATCAGATAAACGCCCTGCCCATTCTTTGCAGGTTCTGTATAAGATTCCCCGTCCCAAGAAGTCTGTATCTCAAGCTGAATACCGTCTACAGTCAGGTCTTTCCCGGAAACTGTAAACTCGCCTCGAACCGTCTTGTATCCAGAACAGGAAACGCTATAGGAATAGTCGCCGTCCGGCAAGTGGTAGTCGCCGTCCTCATCCGCTTTCAGATCAGCATCCTTGTCATCCTTGCTGGTCACCGTGATGACCGGCGTGGAATCCTGTCCGCCCGCTGCTTTTTCTACTGTAAAGTTTACTTTATAGACCGGTAGCTTTTTCAGGGTCACGCTCTTCTTATCATTGTCCGCATTACCCTTGACATTCAGCGTACCGCTCTTGGTTTCATATCCGAATTTCTCTACCGTGTAACGATATGGATTGCCCTTTTTCGCCAGCTGATAGGTTCTACCGTCCGCCAGAGACTTCTGGACATCATCGCCGGATTTCACCGTCAGCTTCGCATCCTCCGGATCAGTGGTGAAGACGTAATCGTATTTCTGGATATCCAGAGAAACGCTGATGCTCTGTCCGCTGTATGCCACCGTAAAGCTTCCCGTCTTCGTCTTGTACTCGTCCGCCGTCACTTCATAGGTGTATGTACCGTTTTTCAGTTTATAGGTTCCGTCGCTCTCTGGATCCACCGTTTTGTCAGAAGAATCCTTGACTACCAGCTTGGCGTCTTCTAGGTTGATATTGAATGTAACTTTATAGGTCGCATTGGGATTCTGCCAGCCCAGGATCGGATGACCATCCGGGCCCATGACCCAGCCGTCGCCGATATCGCCATCTGCGATCTGTTTTGCCGTCTTGGCTGTGATGCCCGATGCGTTTTTATTGTAGCCGTCACCCTGCGCCGCTGTCGTATCCAGATACCAGCAATTGGTCACGGTCATCAGGTTTTCCGTTGCTGTGCCGCTGTAAGTTTTGGCTGCGCTGCATCCAACGATCCCGCCGACCGTAATATCCGTCAGCGTGGAAGCATTGCTGACTGTTCCCATATTGTAGCAGCCGGAAACAGAAGCCTTGTAGCTGGTACCTCCCACACCACCGATGATGCCGCCGATCCCCTTGGCATTGGTATCCTTGAAAGACGCCGACGGCGATACACCTTTTACGTCTCCCGTATTATAGCATCCAGTGACTTTTGCATCAGATGTCCCCGAATCTCCTGCGATCCCGCCGACGCCGTAAATACCAGTGATCGTTCCTGTATTAAAGCAAGCATTGATAGTACCTCCGGCACTTCCTGCAATGCCGCCGGTACGTTTTAATGTACTAGTAATATTTCCCGTATTCCCGCAACGTTCTACGGTAACACCGGTGGAAATACCGCCTGCAATACCACCGGTACTGTAAGCATAGCTGCTGGGTTTTCCTGTGTTTGTAACCACTCCATGGTTAAAGCAGCCTGTAATCGTTGTCGTTGATCCTGTTACCGTTCCTGCAACACCGCCCACGTAATCTCCATATCCGGACACCATGCCTTTATTGGTGCAGGATTCCAACTTCGAACCATTTATCACATATGCGCAAACACCTGCAGCATATCCCTTGGCACTCGCCGTCACATCCACCTCGTTGGTGCAGTTTTTTATAGTTACAGGATTTCCGTAGGATACGATCCCCGCTGCGTATGACGAACTTTTCGTAGAAGTCTTAACGCTGCCTTTAACCGTCAGATCCTGTATCGTTCCGCCTTTTACATAACCAAATAGTGCCTGATATGTCTTGGCATTATTGATCGTCAGCCCGGAAACCGTATGTCCGCCCCCATCAAACGTACCACCATAATAAACACAGTCACTATAGCTGTTGTAACATCCAATCGGCGTCCATTCTTTCCCCGTCAGGTCAATATCAGATGTCAGTTTTGCACACAAATTGGATGTACTCTTTTTCGTGCTGCCATTGACCTTTGCGGCAAACCACATGAGCTGATCGGCGTTCCCGATCTGATATGGATCGGCTGCCGTACCGCTTCCAGACGGTTCTTCCGTGCTGGCATCCGCCGCCTGAGTCGCAACCGCATTTTCTGCTACCGTGACCGTGATGGTTTCACCGGCAGCGGAGGATGCAGATCCGCCCGCCGTATTGGTTACCAGAACGCGGTAATATACCGTGCCCGCTTCCCCGGTCTGCGGGGTGTATTCCGCATTGGTAGCATCTTTGATATCGGTAAAGTTCTTTCCGTCTTTGCTGCTCTGCCACTGATAGGTCAGCGTGCCGCCGTCGGAAGCAGAAGCCTCCGCTTTCAGCGGCTTTGCAGGATCACCTGCTGCATACTGATATGCCTTGACGGAGAGCTTTGCAAGAACCGGCTCTGCCGCACCACTGGTTTCCACTGCTGCAGCCTGGCTCTCCTGCACACTATTCTGTGCTGCCGGAGCCGCCTCCGTTCCGAAGGCCCAGGTAGGCGCCAGCGTCGTCGCCACCATCAGGAGCATCACTATAACACTTAATGCTTTTTTACTTCGTTTCATGCTTTTTCTCCTTGTTCCCCTTTACATTCCCGTGCAGGTATAGCTCCAGACGATCGCATCGCCATCCTTCAGCTTATAGCTGGAGCATCCGTAATTCGGGAACCATCCGTTGACCTTGTACATCCAGCCCGACTGGCTGCCGCAGTCGAATTCATACAGATGATTGATCCCTTCCACATAATAGCTGCCGTACATCGGCGTATAGGAATATTCCAGCTGGATCCCCGTGTAGGAGCAGGCTCGTTTCAGCACGTCGAAGACCGTTTCTCCATCTGCGAATTCCACCTTGCTGGTGGCCAGGATCACGCCGTTTGCCGGCACGTATTTATTCTTGCCTTCCTTTAGATCCCCCAGGTGTTTCAGGATGGAATCGCAGCGGATCTGGATGGTGCAGGTCTTGACTTTGGAAGAGCTGCCGCTTTTTCCGGATTTGCTGCCGGACACTGATGAACTTCCGGACTGACTGCCGTCGGACGACATGATCTCTTTATACAGAGCGTCTTCTTTCGCTGCCGCCTCCTGTGCTTTCTGCTTCTCAGCAGTCCGTGTTTCCTGTACTTTTTTCAGATCCTTGGCCGCAAAGCAAAGATCGTCTTTACTGTCACATTTTGACGCCTGTGTCAGCACAAAATCGTCGAAGGATTCAGCCTTGAGAGTCGCGACCTCTGCACTCAGATGCCCTTCGTTATCGTGGGCGATCAGCAGGGATTCTCCAGCTTTCACATCTTTTTCCGTTCCGTCCTCGATGCTTACGCTGAGGTTTCCTCTCATAACGCTGACCGTTGCACTTCCTTTTTGCTGCGAGGCTGCAAAGGTTACTGCGTCCCCGGATTTTGCCACATGCACGGTGTTTTTGTCCAGCGCTACATCAAATGTTTTCCCCGGATCTTTCCCATCTGCAAAGATCTCGCCTTCATTCAGCGTAAAGGCCACGTCGTTCTTCTCGCTGTTTTTTACGGACAGTTCCGCATTTTCATTTAAGGTAAGCGCGTTGTGGCCACTTACTTTCGCCGCCACCGTAGAACCTGTTTCGGTCTCTATGATATCTCCGGCCTTCAAAGGTACTTTTTCCTTTAAGCTGTACCCTACGCCGCTTCGCTCAATATTGGCAACTCCGCTGATTTCCTTCGTGACCACCGCGGAGCTGGAATCACCACTGCCGAACCATCCCCTGATATGACCGACCGCCATGACTGAACAAAAGGCAATCACGGCGATCATGGCGATCATTAGGATGTTAAACAGCTTTTTTTGTTTCTTTTTCTGCTGCTGCGTCTGCATGTTTCTCTCCTGATTCATCGATATAACATTTTTATTTAGAAACGGTCATCCTGTCTTTGTGCTGCTGCATAGATGTACACTGCCGCTACCATGGAAGCCAGCATCAGCATCATCCATACATAAACCTGCGCGTCGTCTCCTGTCCTGGTGCTGCTGCCGGAAGCACTTCCGCCGCCACTGCTGTCAGATCCGCCGGTTCCGCCTGCTCCAGCCTGCAGTGATGTCTTGTTCTTATTGAGATCCCGGATCGCGTTGTCTTTCTTCGGATCGTCCTTTTTCATATCATCCTTGCTCGGATCATCCGGATCTACCACCTGACTGTCGCCGATGGTGATGTCCGCATGAGCGGACACATAATAATCAAACGGAGCTGCTGTTACATCAGCACTATAGCTGCCTGCTTCAGAAATCTTAAAGGTAACGATACCGTCCTTATCGGTCGCAGCTTCTGCGACCTGCTTGCCGTTGCTGTCCGCGAGGACGACTTTGCAGTTTTCCTGCGGAGAACTTACCGGCTTCCAGTTTGCATCATACCCGCTTCTCAGCAGCGTCAGCGAAACCTCGCCCGGCTCCTTCTGCTGGATCTGGGAATCTGCGAAATACAGATACGTGTCAGAATAATTTTGAGTGTCACCATACTGATACACAGTCACGACATCGCCTGTTTTGATTGGGGAATTATTGCAGAGCGTCGCACTCCCATTTAAATCTGTCGGCGACTGATTATTGAGCAGATATCCTATCGCACCAGTCTCTATTCCCCAGAATTTCTGGATCCATCCGCCGTTGATAATCAAATATTTTCCTGGATCTTTCCCAAAGTCATCGCCGTACATCTTCTGATGTGCCGCTACCATAGCGTCCAAAATAGTCACGGTGTTTTCAAATCCTTCCGGCTTGGCCGCCATATCGGAAGTTACTTTTACTGTATAGGATTTCCCCGGTTTTCCGGAATCCATATTGATACGAACGCTTACGGATGCTTCTTTTGCGTTCTGCAGAGCCTTCGCATCCTTTACAGCCTGCTGCAAATCAGCGATGGCTGCATCCTGCTGCGCTTCTGTAGCGTCTTTATCGTCAGCTACTGCCTGCGCTCTGGCGATGGCTTCTGCCAGAGCAGCCTTTGCACCCTTCTGGTATTCGCCCGGCTGAGTGCCTTCTACCATGCTATCGTAAAGCTTCTGGGCTGACTCGATCTCTGCCAGCAGAGCTTCGGCAGACGCCTTGGTGCCCTTGACGGTCACAGTTACGGAAACTTCCTGCTTGTAAAGCTTCTGCAGCTTCTCATTGTTCGGATGGTCCTTGGCGAACTTACCATATTTCTCACTGGAAAGGAGCGAGGAAATCGTGATCTGCTTCGAGTTTTCTGGGCGGGTCACCAGCAGATTTTCGTGAGTTACGATAGCGTTGTTGGAAGATTTGAACCGATTATACGGCCATCCCGTCTGCCCCAGGGAACCATCCTGGTAATCGTCCGGTATGATGCCTGTACCGGTTTTATCGTCAATATTGTACGCCCATACCGGATTCCCCTGCTCATCCAGACTCATTTCACAGAATGCATGAAGGTTACCTGTGATGGAATCCTTGTCCGCATACTTGCCGTCGTTGATGCCGTCAAAGTAATGCTCCTTCGCTTTTTCCATCATGGCCAGTTCCTTATCCAGCTCTTTGTCTGTGATCATGCTGACTGTAAGCGGGATCTTCTTAGAAACGGTCACGCCGTCTCTCGTAAAGGTAACGATCAGATTAACGGTTTCCTTCTCGTTCTGACTTGCAAACCGGTCTACCGCTGCACGGTAGCCATTGATTTTGAGGATATCTTCCTTGTCTGTAGTTACTGTAATTTCCTTGTTGGCGAAAACGTCTTTGTTGTTTTCATCTTTGATCCTCGTGTATCTTGGCAGCTGGATATCGCCTGTTACATTGGTAGGATCCACCTTCTCCTTTGTATTAGGATCCGTCAGGCTGTCCGCTGTGTAATATTTGTCCAGAATCGCCTTCAGTTCATCTTCCGTCGGCTTGGCAGCCTGCTTGCCCTTGACTGTGACTTTGAAAGTCTTGGTGATGGTACCGAAATCGCCGACTTTTTCCACGTACTCATTGAGATCAGCTTCGTTCGCCTGGAACGTAGCCGTAAGAGTAACTACGCGGTCTTCACTCGGCTGTGTCACCGTTCCCTTCTTCGGGTCGATCATGGAGTCATATCCCGTCTTGTCGATGGAAATGAGTGAAGGATCCGAAGACGTCCAGGTCACCTTGGACCAGACATTCCTGGCGGAAGTCCCCATGCACTGCGGAAGGGTCAGATCCGTGGTTACTTCGTCTTGTTTCAGGTTGGCATTTTTGATCGTGTCCCATGTAAGGGAGTCTGCCTCCTTCTGCATCTGAGATTTGAAATAGTCTCTGTCCCAGCAGATGGTCGCACGCGTTTCAGCGGAAACGGCTTCCGCATTGCCTGCTTTGAATACAAAGATATTTCCTGTTACCGTAGTACTGTTATTTCCCCACTGATCGAGGGCGCCGTTCTTATAGATGATCGTGCCATCATTTTTAATGTAATTCGTATCACCAGACGTTTTCAGTTCTACCGTTACGCCGTCGGTCGTCAGGTCCGTGTATCCCTTTATCTGGCGGAGCACCAGATCCGTGATCTTTTTATCCTTCGAAAAATCCGGTCTGAGAACGCTGGTTTCTTTATCAAACTTTGCTTTAATAGCGTCCACTTTCGCCTGATCTGCAGGATCGACAGTCTTCGTGGATTTCAAGGTGATCGTTTTCGTAATGTCTTCGTTATCACCGCTCGGAGTATACGTCCCTGTCGCTTTTTCATACCCGTCGGCGGTGATCGTATAGGTGTATTTCGTGGATTTGTCCAGTTTGTATGATCCGTCTTTTTCCGGTTCTACTGTGATTTCATTTGTGACCCAGTTCCAGTCGTCATCGTAATCGGAATCTTCATATGTTACTTTGATTGCAGCATCCGCAATATCCTTATCATTGCTGTCGACCGGCTTGAATGTAACGTTATATTGGGAGATGTTCTTCGTCATCGTGATGTCGATAGTCTGGTCACCTGACGGGATAAAGCTCACGCTGTTTATCGAAGTGTAATTAACAGCCTCTACCGTGTAATTATATGTCACGCCGTTTTTTAGCTTATAACTTCCGTCACTTTGCGGACTTACGGTATCATAGTATCCCTGTTTGACCTTCACCGTCGCTCCATCAATGTTCTTTCCTGAAGAATCCTTGATGTTGAACTTAATGGTGCTGTATGCCGCCTTAGTCAGCGGGATCTTCACCTCTCCGCCCTGCTTTGGCTGGAACTCATCCCTATAATCCAGATAATCATCAGCAGTTATTTTCAGAGTGTATTTCTTATCCTTGGATAAGTTTTTATAAACACCGTTGGTTGGATAAACAGTGCTCCAGTTTTCTTCTAATGTAATGCTTGCACCCGAAATTTCTGCACCAGTTTCACTATCGACTGGTTTAAAGCTGACATCGAAGGTGGATGGAGTCTCCACTTCACCGGTGCCCTTTATCGTAATCAGGAACTCCTGCGATGCCAGCGCTGCAGAATTGTCCATGGATGCAGTTTCTCCATTGATCATATCATCCCCTGTGCCGCTTGGAAACAGCTTTAATGTCACCTTAAAAGTCTTGTCTGCATCAGGCTGATTGATATTGATGCTTCCAGGGTTTCTTGCGGTCCAGCTTCCGGATCTCGGCTCAATCGTATTTCCAACATCTTTCTGGTCGTTGATATACCATCCGCTCTTATAAAGACTTGTTCCTGTCCCGCTTTCATACGCAAGACGAAAACTCGATTTACTCGATGGTATGATCGCATGACAAGTATCCTTTTCCTGTGTGCTGCCAGTGATAATTTTCGTAGTGGCAGACACATACTTATTCTGCAAATATGTCATCGCAGCTTCTGCATCCGCTGAGCTTCCCTCAGCATCCTGCGTCAGCCAAATGCCGTTCTCGGCACTGCTTCCATTTCCCGCTAGAATTTCTATGGTTCCGGCAATGGCTTCTGAGAATCCTCCTGCGCGAGCATTCAGTTCCACGCCATAAGCGGCCGTCGGCAGCGCAGCAGTTATGACCATAACTGCCGTCAGCACGATCCCCAGCGATCGCTTCCATAATTTTTTCGGTGATTTGTTCATTGCTTCTCCTTCCCATAATAAAATTGACATCTCCTCCGAGATGCCAAAAAAACGTACACAAAGCTACGGTCTGACCGACCGTATGTTAAACGTCGTCCTACCTCAGAAGACTTTTGTTTTAAGCGTGCAGGTCTCCCGACTTAATCCTTGACCGTCAGAACGCCTTCCCAGAGAGCTTCGCCGGCTTATAGCCTTTACAGAAATAAAGCCCGCTCCCCAGTGACTGCAGGATGCTTTGCAGCAAACCTCGCGTGTTCCTCCGCAGATATCACGGTTGCTGAGACACAGTGCCGGACTCACACCGGCTTCCGAAGTGCCCACTCACGATATTTTCTTCAATTACATAATAGGGGATAATACTCTAGTTGTCAAGGTTTTTTTAGTATTTATCATAACTCTTTTGCTATCAGCGGCATTTTTGATTGCCTATTTTATTGATTCGATTTTTTCCAGCAGCTTCGGCGTCATAAAATTAGCGATAATCAAAGCTGCAACACCCGCAGTTACTTTCCCCAAAATCATCGGCACCAGCATCTCCTGATCGACTCCTGCTGTAAATCCCAGGAAGTCACCGAATACAGCGAAGCTGCCTGTTCCGAAAGCCAGGCTCACGATTTTCCCTTTTGATCCCATCTTTTCCAGCGAAGTGACCAAGGGAATCAAATTCGCCAAACCTCCAATCATTCCAGCACAGTCATCTTTTTTCAGTCCAAATCGGCTTCCGATCCCTCCCAGCTCTTTTCCAAAAGTGCTCGTAATCCATTTCATTAAAGGGAACGCCCCCGCCAGAACGATTCCGATTTCTCCACAAACGAGAATCCCTGATTCCAGACCAGTTAGTCCCGTCGTTTCATCCGGGATCGCCATGGCACAAAAGCCCGGCAGTAAAATCCCTGTAACCTGTTGAAAAACAGCAATTACAACAAGCCCTGTCGCCAAACCCGTGATCACCGTTCCCACAGCACTAAAACTCCTGATTACTTGGTCAGGAAAAAACCACAATGATACAATAACCAAGCTTGCAATCACTGCAATCGGCAGCGTATTAAATAACAATGCATAAAGCGAAAGCTTATACACGGTCAACTTCATAGCGAAACCACCCACAAGGCATCCCAGCGGAACAGATACAAGGCCTGCCAGAATTCCCGCCGCCAGAAACGGTCTGTCCTTGACTTTGATCAAGGAAAACGCCACAGGAATCGTAAATGTGATCGTAGGACCCATAATGCTTGCTACGATAAGTCCATTGAATTTTCCCACCGCTTCATTTTCTGCAAGCGCAGTCGCCATAGGATATCCTCCCATATCAGCACCAAGTAAAATACCTGCCACAACCGAGGGATCTGCTCCGATCGCATGGGCAATCGGTGTCACCAGCGGTCTGATCCATTGCGAAAGACAGGGTGCTATCGCAATGATCGCCGCTACCGCCATGGCCAGCGTCCCCATCGTCTTAAAACCTTCTTCGAATTCTTTTCCGTACCCCAGCTTATTCCCCCGAATGTAGTCAACTCCACCGATCACCATAAAAATCATCATGATCATCATAATAATGGAATTCGCCGAAATATGTGTTATCCAATCAGTTAGTGATCCCAGAAACAATTGCATCTTTTTTCTCCTATTATAAATTCCCTATTTACATTATGTGTTATTATATGTATAATCATAAGTACG
>OLXW01000833.1_pt1 | contig 18901 bp, 15 predicted proteins | sample 1673551 | NCBI WGS metagenome assembly OLXW01 (sample SAMEA103958114, study PRJEB25191) | human gut metagenome | reverse complement strand
TCCAGCAGCACGCCGATGGGGCCGAGGCCGCCCGCCACGTAGCGGGCGCCGGCCGCGCGGGCGTTGGCCGCCGCCGCACGGTAGACGTCGGCCACCGTCGCGCGGCCCTCCAGCTTGTGCGCGTTGGCGCCGAACGTGTTCGTGGTGATCATCTCGGCCCCGGCGCGCACGTAGCCGGCGTGGATGTCCACGACGGCGTCCGGGTCATGCAAGTTCAGCAGGTCGGGCAGCTCGCCATGCGCCGTGAGGCCGCGCTCCTGCAAGAGCGTGCCCATGGCGCCGTCCTGCACGAGGAAGTCCTGCCCGCGCAGCACGCGCTCGAGGTGCGCGTCGGCAATGCGCAGCCGCGCGAGCGGGTCGGGCAGGCCGGCGGGGGCGGAAACGGCGGTGCGGGCGGTAGCGCCAGCGGCACGCCCCGCGCCCGAGCGGGCGGGGGCGGAAGCAGCGGGCTTGTTCTCATCCATGGCAGGTCCTTCCCTGGTCTTTGAGCGCGCAGCGTCCGGCCAGCGCGCAGGAGGCGCACGTCGAGCGCGCCGAGGCGTTCGACGGCTCGCCCTCGAACAGGCCCACGACGGCCGTGACGCTCTTCGTGGGCACGAGCAGGTTGCCCGCGGTGGCCGTGAGGCCGATGCGGCGCGGCGCATCGAGCGCCGCAAGGAACGCGGGCTGCACGGCAAGCGGCAGGTCGCCGAAGCCGGGGCTGAAACGGAAGTTCGTGCGCAGGCCGCGCGCGGCGGCCTCGGCCACGATGCGGGACTCCTCCAAGTCGGCCGCCGCCTCCACGAGCGCCGACGCGGCAGCCCCGTACAGGAGCGCGTCCACAGGGCTCGTGGCCGTGCGCAGGCGCAGCGCCCGCTCGCTCTCGGCGCCCAGCGTGCATGCCATGAACACTGCCTCGCCGGCACCGTCCAGATGGCGGGCGATGTCGCGTCCCTCCAGCACGAGGCTGCACCCCTCCAACGCCACGTGCCCGGCATCCGACCTCGCATGGTCCACGGGAAACACGGCATGGAGGCAGCGCGGGTGCAGGCGCTCGCAGGCGGCCACGGCCTCGTCGAAGCGGCGCGCGAGGTCGGCGTCGAGCTTTTGCCCGTCGTAGCCCAAGTAGCGCAGCGCCTCGTCGCGGTCGACGCGCAGGCCCTCCGTCGCCATCAGGCGCGCCCGCCGACAGGCTCCCCGGCGCCGCGCACGGCCGCCTCGCCCGCCGGGCGCCACGTCGCACGCAGCGCGCCCGCGCAGGCGCGGGCGATGTCGGGCTGGTTCATGGTGTACACGTGCAGCCCGTCCGCGCCGTGCTCCTGCAAATCCACCAGCTGGGCGCAAGCGTACTCGATGCCCGCCGCGCGCAGCGCGGCCGCATCGTCCTCGTACTTGGCCAGAAGCTTGATGATGGGCGACGGCAGCGAGGCGCCGCACATGAACACCATGCGCTGGATCTGCGCTTTCCCTAAAAACGGCATGACGCCGCACGCGATTGGCACGGAGATGCCCGCCGCGTCGGCCGCCTCGCGGAAACGGTAGAAGTACGCGTTGTCGAAGAACAGCTGCGTGACGAAGAAGCACGCGCCCGCATCCTGCTTCTGCTTGAGGTGCGCCACGGATGCGCGGAAGTCCGTGCATTCGATGTGCCCTTCGGGATACGCCGCCGCACCCACGCAGAACCCCTCGTCTGCCAGGCGCATGACCAGGTCCTTCGCGAAACGGAACGGCCCTTCCGCCGCCGGCGCGTCGGCCGTGCGGTCGCCGCGCAGCGCGAGCACGCTGGCTATTCCCTTGCGCTTCAGGTCGTCGATGGCGCGCGAGATGGACTCTTCCGTGGCACCCAGGCAGGTGAGGTGCGCCACCGTGGGGATGTCGAAATCATCGTGGATCATGGCGGCCACGTCGGCCGTGGCCTGCCGGTTGCCGCTGCCGCCCGCCGAGTACGTCACGCTCACGAAATCGGGCAGCAGGTCGGCCAGCTCGGCGTAGGTGTACCAGCTGCCGTCCTCCTTCTGCCGCCAGCTGCCGGCGTGGACCTCGTAGATATTCAGCGGCTTATCAAAGCATTTTGTGCGTTCCTGCATCCATTTGTCATCGGCAAAGCCCTTGGGGGCATCGCTGACGATGCTGCGTCCGTCGGGGCGCAGCGTCATGGCCGTGCCGTAGGGGTCGCAGTGGGCCACGCTCTGGCCGTTCGCGCCGCGGACCCAATACTGGTACACCATCCCCGCATGCACGCCGGGGGCGTCGCACTCCCACACGGCGGACTGGGTGCGGTGCAGATCAAAGGTACCGATCTCGGTCTCAACGGCGATATGCTGTGCAGACGGTGCCCACACCGCAAAATGCGTGCCGCCGAAATAGGTATGCGCACCGAAAAACTCATACGCATCAAAAGCGTGCCCGGTATAAAAATCCTGCATGTTCATGATGAAAACTCCCGATTGTAAGGATGTAAAATGCCGCTCTCCTGTAGGGGTCGATGCTCGCATCGACCCGCGGGGCGCAGAGCACGCGGGTACGCGGCTTCCCCCTTGGGGGGAAGCTGTCAGCGGCCCCGACCGCTGACTGATGAGGGCGAACCTTCCGTTATTACCCGCCAGCGGGTCGCTGCGGTAACTTTGCCCCTCATCCGGCCCTGCGGGGCCACCTTCCCCCTCAGGGGAAGGCTTTTTCTCTAAAAAAATTGTACCACACCAACCGGGTGCGGTACAATTTACAATATTGAACACGGTGTCTAAAATTTAAATTTTCAGCAACACCCGCGCGATGTTGAAGTAGACGAGCAGTGTCGTGGTATCGACAATGGTCGTGATAAGCGGCGACGCCATGACGGCGGGGTCAAAGTTGAGCTTTTCCGCAACGACGGGCAGCAGGCCGCCGATGAGCTGGGACAGGATGACCGTGCAGATCAGCGTCAGGCAAACGACTGCCGCTACAGGGGGCGCGATACCGTCCAGGAAGATCAGCTTGGCAAAGTTGCACAGCGCCAGCGTGCCGCCGCAGAGGATGGCAATGCGGAATTCACGCCACAGAATCTTCGGCAGGTCGTGCGGCTCAATATCACCGACGGCCATGCCGCGGATGATGGTGGAGGTACTCTGGCTGCCCGCGTTGCCGCCTGCGTCGGTCAGCATCGGGATGTAGGCGGTCAGCACGGTCACGGCGGCGAGGGCATCCTCATACCCGCGGATGACCATGCTGGAGAAGGTGGACGAAATCATCAGGAACAGCAGCCACGGCGCGCGGTTTTTGTACAGTTCCCACATAGACTGTTTAAAATAAGGCTTGTCCGACGGGCCCATAGCGTTCATCTTGGCAATATCTTCGCTGGCCTCGTCCTGCATGATCGAGATAGCGTCGTCAATCGTGACGATACCGACCAGGCGCTTCTCGTTGTCCACAACGGGAATGGCCAGGTAGCCGTACTTCTCGAACATCTGGGAGACGTCCTCCTGGTCGGTGGTCGTGCTGACGCTGACGACATTGTCGTCCATCATGTCGCGGATCAGCTCGTTGTCGGGGTCCTTGGACAGGACCAGCGCGCGCAGCGAGACGACGCCGATGAGGGTGCGGTCACGGTCCGTGACGTAGCAGTTGTTGATGGTCTCCTTGTCAAAGCCGTTCTTGCGGATGGCCGCCATGGCCTGCGACACCGTCCAGTCGGGGCGCAGCTCCATCAGCTCGGTGGTCATCACGCCGCCGGCGGAGTCCTCGGGGTATTTGAGCAGTTCGTTGATCATGCGGCGGGTCGCGGGGTCTGCCTGCGCCAGAATACGCTTGACGACGTTGGCGGGCATTTCCTCGACCAGATCCGTCGCATCATCGACGAACAGGTCGTCCACAACAGCCTTCAGCTCCTTATCGGTCAGGCCGTCGATAAGGTCCTGCTGGGTCTCGGGGGTAAGCTCGGCGAAAATCTCCGCCGCCAGGTCCTTGGGACACAGGCGGAACAGCACGGGGAGCTTCTCGGGCGGGAGGTCCTCGAACACGGCGGCCAGGTCGGGCGCGGGCAGGGTGGACATAACATCGCGCAGGCTCTGGTACTTTTTGGCGTCGTCCAGGTTGGCCAGCATCGTGCGGAGGGTCAGGATCGCGGTATCAGACATAAAAAAGCTGCCTCCTTTTCAGGCGGCAGCCAGGCACATTTAATTTTAGGCAATGCAAAGCAGAGCAACACCGTGCGCTTATTTTCGCGTACAGTTTGCTTTGGTTTGCCTGACAAAAAAGTGGTGGCTGCCGTTATTCAAGATACATCGGTACACAGGACTGGGACTGGGGGTATCCATTGTGACAACCACCTCACCTTTGTTTGAATTTTTACTACACGGCGCTATTCGCACCTATAGTTACTTTACCATCTGGGAACGGATTAGTCAACGGTAAATTTCGGCAATTTGAGAAAAAATTCAAACACGCAAAAAACTCCCGGCAGGCTGGCGGGTCGATGCAGGCATCGACCTCTACAGTGTACCGGGAGTCTCTCTGTGTATTATTTGCGCTTCTTTACTGCCGTCACGCCCAGGCCCAGCAGGGCGGCCAGTGAGACAACAGCCAGTGCGGCAACGGGCATCTCGTCGCCGGTCTGGGGGATGGCGCTCAGCGCCTTGGCGGACTGCACAGCACCTGCCGCACCGGCTGCGCCCGTGCTGTCAACGGCAGCGGTGGGCGTGCCCTTCACGTTTGCATAGGCACTCAGGTCCTGGGTCGTCACTGCGCCGCAGTGGTCACAGGCGTAGCCGCCCTCAGTGGCCGTCCAGTTATGGTAGCCGCAGGCCGTGCAGGTAAAGTAAACCGCCGCGTGCCCAGACTGCACCTGCGGAGTTGCCGTGGTGGCAGGGGCTGACGTGTTGCTCTCGCTGGAAGCGGTGCTCGTTTGAACCGGGGCAACCAGCGCAGGAATGCTCTCGGTGCGGGTCGCGCCGCAGACCGTGCAGGTGTAGGTCTTCACGCCCTCCTGGCCGACGGCGGGGGCGGTGGTAACTTTGCCTTCATCGTAGCTGTGGCCCAGAGCGGGCAGGCTCTCGACTGCCACGGCGCTGCAGCGGGTGCAGGTCAGGGTCTTGTAGCCGTCCTCGGTGCAGGTGGCCGCTTTCGTCTCGGTCACGGCAAAGTCATGGCCCAGGGCGGAGAGTTTCTCCTCTTTCGTCGCACCGCAGGTCTTGCAGATGTAGGTCTTCACGCCCTCGGTCTCACAGCCGGGTTTGGTCGTCACAGTGCCGTCGTCCCATGTGTGGCCGGTGGCGGGGATGACCTCATCCCCCATATCCGTGTCACAGACCTTGCAGACGTAGTGCCGTACGCCGTCTTCCAGACAGGTAGCCGCCTTGGTGACAGTGCCGTCGTCGCGGATATGCTCGCCGGTGGCGGAGATCTTCTCAGCCTTGGTCGCGCCGCAGATTTTGCAGGTGTATGTCTTTTCGCCCTCCTCGGCGCAGGTGGCGGCCTTCGTCACTTTACCCTCGTCCCAGGTGTGCTCGCCGGTGGCGGCCACAGTCTCGATACGGGTCGCGCTGCAGAGGGTGCAGGTATAGGTCTTCTCCCCCTCATGGATGCAGTCGGGTGCCTTCGTGATCTCGCCGTCGTTCCACACATGGTTCGTCGTCTTCTCGATACTTTCTTCCTTCGTTTCTCCGCAGATCGTGCAGGTATAGGTGCGCACGCCTTCCTCGGCACAGGTAGGTTCACGGGTCACAGTGCCTTCGTCCCAGACGTGGTCACCCAGGGCAGGGATGCTCTCGGTCTTGGTCGCGCCGCATTCAGTGCAGGTGAAGGTCTTCACGCCGGGTTGATCCTTGTCTGCCTGGGTCGTGACTTTACCATCGTCCCAGGCGTGGTCGACCATCGGCACATCTTCGGTCTCGGTTGCACTGCAGACGGTGCAGGTGCGGGTCTTTCTGCCCTTGGCAGAGCAGGTCGGGGCCAGGGTTTCCTCCCAGTTGCCCCAGGTATGTTCGCCGGTGGGGTTGATCGGCTCGGTGCCCAGATCAGCGCCGCAGACTTTGCAGGTGAACTTCTTCACGCCCGGCTCGCCGCAGGTGGGTGCAGTGACAATGGTACCGTCGTCGCGGGTGTGCTCACCAGTGGCAGGGATTTCGACGACTTTTTTCTCGTCGCAGCCTTCCACGGTGCAGGTGTAGGTCTTTTCTCCCTTCTCGCCGCAGGTAGCGGGCTTTGTTACAGTGCCCTCATCCCAGACATGCTCGTGGCTCACGGTCAGGACAATCGGTTCACTGCTCTTCCAGTCGATTTCGACCATAGAATCGTTGTAGGAAGACTCCGGCACGGAGTTGATGTTGATTGTGCTCTCGCCGAACTTGGCATCGTCACGCACTTTGAACTCCAGGCGGGCCAGCTTGCCATCGCCAAATATATCCTTGCCGGGCTCCCAGTCCAGCTTTGCACCGCTCACGCGGTCGGGCGCATAAAGGGACGAGGTAATAAGGGTGCCGTTCTCTACGTCCACAAACTCAAACACTTTTTCGTCAAATACTACGGCGACCTGCATCAGGCAGATGCCAGGGTTATTGTCAAGGCTTACTGTGACATAGAATGTATCGCCGCGCTTGAGCGCGTCGTTGTCGGCCTTTGCCACAATGGTCGGCGTGCCCGCCGCCGCGACTGACAGCGCCAGCGCCAGGCTCAGGGCCAGCGCTGTCAGCAGAGAAAATAATTTCTTCATGGGTGGTTACTCCTTTTTCACTTTATATCGGTCAGCATGTGGCGCAGGGCAATACGGTCTGCACCGTTGACCTTGCCGTCCTGGTTCACATCGGCAGCGGCCAGGCTGATGGCGATGGAATCCTTGCTCGTCAGGTACTTGCGCAGGGCAATGCGGTCTGCGCCGTTGACTTTGCCGTCATTATTCACATCGCCTACGATAATGTTGTTGACCTGCACGGTCACAGGTGCGCTGCTCTGCCAGTCGACTTCCTCCATCTCGTCGCTGAAGGAAGATTCCGGCACGGCGTTGACCTGAATGACAGTGTCGCCCTCGGCAGCATCATCCAGCACCTTGAAGGTCAGCGTCACCAGTGTGCCGTCGCCGGTCACGTTGGCATTGTACTCCCAGTCCAGGATACCGCCGCTGACAAGGTTCGGCGTGTAGATCGTGCCCTCGGGGAAGACATCGCCGTTCGTCACGCCGGTCAACTGCAAAACTTTCTCGTCAAAAGTGGGCTTAATCTGCATCAGGCTCATGCCGGGGTTGTTCTTGACATTGACGGTCACGACCAGTTCGCCGCCGATGCGGGCCGTCTGCGGGGCCGATGCTACGATCTGGGGCAGGTCGTCCCGCGCCTTGGACCAGTGGGCATAGATCGTATGGTCGGTGGTCGCGGTCACAACCGTTGTGCCTTCCACCTTCGTGCCGCCTTCCGGCTCGGTGTACCAGCCCTCGAAGGCGTGGCCCTCGTACACGGGTTCAGGCAATTCGCCAGCAACACCGTAGGCGGTGTTGTAGTCCACATAGCGGCCCGTCTCATAGCCATCATAACCATGGCCGCCGTTGACATCGAAGGTGACGCGGACAGTGAGGGGTGTCCATTTGGCATATAAAGTATGGTTGGAGTCAATGCCTACACGCGTTTCATTCGTACATTTTGAATCACTCACGTAGTCTGCCCGGCTGTACCAGCTTTCGAACTTATATCCCTCTCTTATGGGAGTTGGCAAGGAGCCGTAAAGCTGACCAAAAGAAACTGTCTTTTTTCGCACCTGAACGGTGCCGCCTACAGGGTCAAAAGTCACATCGTACTTGTTGGGAATCCAACCGGCGTACAGATACAAAGTATTGCCAACAGCATTATCAACATCTTCACCGTCATATACAAAGATGCCGTCTTCCCAATAGGTGCCGTCGTTTACGGCGTAACCATCACCGTCGTAAACCTTGATGCCGACACTGTTCGCACTTGTGTACCAACCATTGAAAGTGTACCCTGTTTGTGTCGGCAAATCCCAGGCCATGTCGAAATATTCAGAGGATCCATACGTTGCAGTAATATAATTCGTTGAGACATTTCCGCCCCAAGGATTCAACTTTATGCCGTATTGTTTCGCTGTCCACTCTGCGGTAAGGGTGTGGTCTTCCGCAACGGTCACTTCATCACCATCGGCTATAATCGTATCAACGTCCGCCGTTTTTAGGCGCCAGCCTGCAAATACATAGCCTTTGCGCTCCGGCGTGGGCAAGCTCCGGTAATTACTGCCGTATTGGACATAAACTTTGTCCGTACTGACTGTACCGCCGTTTGCATCTAGGGTCACACAATAGTCGATATCCTGATAAAAGTAATAAAGCGTATCATATTGCAGTTTTTCAACAATACTATCCTCTGTTACTTTTTCCTGCTCTCCATTTCCTGGTTTATACCATCCCAAAAACCGTTTGCCCTTTATTTCCGGCATCTGCGGGAGCGAACCGTAGGGCTTGCCCAGCACATATTCCCGTGTATCTACCACCTCAAGACTGTATGGATTCTTAAACTTAATCGTATACGTCTCCGCGCCTGACGTTGTAAACGATTTTTGGTCGCTGTAATAGTATTTTCCGGATGTGTCTACTGCAAAGAATTGGTAGTAGTAGGTTGTGCCCTTCTGCAAAGAAGGATAACCATTGCTACCAAAATCATAGTAGATTTTCGTCAATACATTGGCCACGGAATCCGTGAGCGGCGTCTCCGTCATGGCCGTAGTCGTGCCCCATTTCACACCCACCTGCGACAGAGCGCTGTTTTTTGTCACATCCGCCTGTACATGGGCGGTAGTTTCGGTAATGGAATCTGCATAGACATCGTTAAACGTGATTGCATCCACGCTGGGCGTCGGGGTCGGATTAATAATCGTACCGCCGTTATAGTGGAGCACATATAATGTGCCGACGCCGTTTGCAATATTCTGCCCCTGTCCTGCATAGCTGCCCAGGTATTCTCCCTCAACAAAATTGCCGCTTTTGTCGGTTGGTCTTGGAGATGCCCAAACTGCCCACACAACATTCCTGCCCTTGGAGTATGTTCCTTTGCGGATGCTGGTAATTACAAATGTATGCACATAATTACTGGCGTTTTTTGCATCTTGGACGACCATAATATCCCCGGGCGCAAAATGGCCGCTGTTGTCGCTTTCATACACGTAGTTACCGTCTGTTGTCACCTTATACTCAGTAAACAGTCCGGTGTTCAGTAGCAGTTTTCGCAGGGTAGTCGTGCTGGCACTGCCGCTGCCGATTGCTGTCAACTTTCCGCCGTTGACAAGACAATCCGAGCCAAAGGATGCACACAGTTTGTCCCCCGCCCACTTGCTGTTGGTGTAGTTCGCCAGTGCGTACTGCGCCGCAGCAGCGCCATCATAGGAGCTAGCCGCATACGCAGTTACACCGCCCAGCGGCATAGTGCAGAATAAAACGCATAGTGCCGCTATGGCCGCCGCAAATTTCTTGATCCATCGTTTCACATGCAACAACCCCTGTTCTTTACCGTCCGCGCGGTGGCGGCCTGCACCCCGCAGGTACTTATCAACCGTCGCACATAGTTTTTGACTGTATTGCCATTATAGTAAACATCTTTACTAAAGTCAAGTAGAATAATCCCTCTGTGTTACCATATTCTAATAGAAAATTGCGTTTTGCAAAGGGAAAATTTCTATGGACTACATCCGCCGTATGCGCGACTTGCGGGAGGACGCCGACCTGACTCAGGCACAAGTCGCCGCAAAACTTGGTACATCACAAACAATGTACGCCCGCTATGAGCGCGGCGCAAATGAACTGCCGATCCACCATCTTATTAAACTGTGCGAACTGTATCACGTTTCCAGCGATTATTTCTTAGGTCTGCGTGACACGCCGTGACTGCGTCCTCCATGGGGGCGCAGTTTTCTTTTATTCTTTTATAACCAAACGGATATTACATAGACAAGATAGCACAAATCCATAGTATTGTCAATATAACCAATTAGTTATCGAGGAGCAATGCTATGGCTTACTATCCCCGTCTGCGGGACATGCGCGAGGACCACGACCTGACCCAGCAGAAACTTGCAGAATATCTTGGCATGCCTCAACCGCAGTATTTCCGCTACGAACAGGGCCTGCGGGACATTCCCACCGACATTTTGATTCAACTTGCCAAGTTGTACAATACAACCACGGATTATTTGTTAGGTCTGACGGACGACCCGGTCATTCCCAAGCGGCCACGCGGGGCGTCGAGGACGCCGCCCCCTACGAATATGCAGTAACACAAATAAAAAGCCGACTCCCGGCAACTGGCGGGTCGATGCAAGCATCGACCCCTACAGCTTGTCGGGAGTCGGCAGTTCTTTTATTTTACGGCAGGGCTTACGCCATCAGTTCCTTGACGGTGGCGGCCAGCTTCTCGTCCTTGCAGGCGGGGAAGAAGTTCTCGGCAAAGTGCTCACCGGCGAAAGCGCCCTTGACGAGGTCGCGGTCCAGATCCTTCAGGATGTCGGGCAGGTCGCGGAAAGCAATGGCGCGCACGCCGTCCAGGATCTTCTTGTTGCGCTGCTCGGGGACAACGCGCTCCTTGGGGTAGCCCTGGCCGTGGCCGAAGCCGAACAGCTTCTCGAAGATGTACTCGAGGTTCAGCTCGCCGCCCCAGCCGAAGCCCTTGGCAAAGGGCAGAGCCACAGCGTTGCCGTCGTTGACATGGGCAAAGGTGTAAGCGTCAACGGGGTCCTCGACGTGGCCGCAGATGACGCCGGGGAAGCTGTTCAGGGCCAGCATAGCGCCCTCACCGGTGCCGCAGCCGGTGATGACGTAGTCCGCAGCGCCGGAGTTCAGCAGCACAGCGGCCAGGATGCCGTTCTGAACGTAGGTCAGCTGGGCGGCATCGTCGGCGGCATACATGCCGTAGTTGACGACCTCGTGGCCCATCGGCTCGACGACCTTGCGCAGGGTGGCCTCGATCAGGGCGTTCTTGGCGGCCTGGCTGTTCTCATTGATCAGAGCAATTTTCATAATAGTTCTTCTCCTTATATCGTCAAATTCACATTACAAGCTGACGGAAATACGTGGTGTTGATGCTCTTGTCGAGCTTGGCCATCTTGGCAATGCAGCCGTCCAGCGTATGGGCCACATCGTCCAGACTGTGCCAGTTGGCGGCCTGCGGCTTGACCTCCTCCTCGAGCCAGGGGGCCACGTCGGTGTGGGAGCAGGCACCCTCGATGAGGTAGGCACCCTTGCGGGCGGCCTGGGTCTGCGGCTCGTAGCCGTCAACGCTGCCCATCATCGTCATGGTAAATACACCCTTGCGGTTGCGCCCGCCCACGATGAGCCGCACGCCCACCGGCTGCACCGAGACCGTGGCGGCCTTCTCGCGCAGGATCTTGACGACCTTCTCCAGCGTCAGGTACTGGGTCTGGTACTCGTCCACCGCATTGATGATCTGCACGGCGGCCAGCGTGTCGCCCGCAAAACCGACCACGACGTTGCGGTTGATCTTGCGGACCTTGGGCAGGTCGTTTTTGAGGATATGGGGCTTTTCGCCGGTGATGGGTTCCTCGACATAGCGGCCATCGCTGACCATGGCGCAGAAGGTATCACCGCATACTGCTAAAATCGCACTCATTGTTTTTCGTCCTTTGTTTTTTAATGATACGTCTATTGTAGCACGAAATGCCGCGGGGTGCAAGGCACGCTTGACATGGCCGCGGCAGTGGGGTATAATAACTATAGAAAAGGCGCTGCGACAAGCGGTTGGCCCGATCAAAAATGAGGTTTTAGGTTTTTACCCTAAGTGCCGTCACTTTGCCGAGTGGCGGTTCTTGCTTTTTACAACAATGCTGATTGTAATGGTCTTGCGGCCAACATAAAAAGTCAATGTAAAACGCATGGTCTCACCTCCTTTACGGAAGTGTGGCCAACCGCCTGCCGTTGTGTGCAGCGCCTTGCCGTCTGTTGTGAAACAGGCGGCTTTTGTATTACAGCAGAAATTTCGACGGTATGCAAGCAAAGCTGCCCGCAGGAGAACCTTCCTCTGCGGACAGCTTTTTTAATTTATCGAGTCTGTAGGGGCCGGGCATGCCCGGCCCTGCCGTATAAGGCAGACGAGTGTTTGCGGAAAGCCGCGGGCCGCACATGTGCGGCCCCTACAGAGCAGCTTTTCTTTAGTTATTCTTGTAATAATTGATCAGGCAGCCGTCCGCCAGGATGCGGCGCTCGGCGTCGGTCATCGCGCCGAGCTTAACGGTGAACTTCACCAGACCGCCGTCCGGCTTGACGGCCACAGCGTCCAGCTCGTCCGCGGCCTCCAGCAGGGCCTTGCGGACGCCGGGCAGGTAGACGTAATCGCCGTTGCCCAGCGCGCCGGGGTTCTCCACCAGGAACGGCAGCATGCCCCAGTTGATGCAGTTGGAGCGGTAGCGCTTTGTGGCATACTCGCAGGCAAAGTTGGCCGCGCCGCCCAGCACGCGCTGGCAGCTGGCGGCCTGCTCACGGGCGGAGCCGTCGCCGGGCTTGTTGGCAAAAATGGCCGAGCCAATGTTGGTGTTGGCCGCGTCGGGCGCGTAGCCCAGCTTCTTCAAATCGTCGTAGACACGCGCAACCTCGGCGGGCAGCTCACCTGCCTTGCGCTGTTCGTCCAGCGCCTTCACGGCCTTGGCGTTCGGCACGTAGGCCGGATCCTTGCGGGAGAGGGTGAACTCTGCCAGCCGCAGCGGGTTGGAGCGGAAGGACGACGTCTCGCCCGACGGGATCAGCTCGTCGGTGGTCGTGACGGGGTCGGTGATGTAGCTGACAATTTTGACCAGCAGGTCGTCGGACAGGGCGGGCTGCTCGGGCCAGTCCTTGATGTTCGGGCCGAATTTCAGCGCGTAGTCCGGCTCCGGATGACCCCAGCCGTTGTAGACGCGCTTGTCGTAGACACCCTGCTCAAAGTGGTAGTCGGGCACGGTGTACTCCACGTCGGTCAGCTCGCTGGCGGCGGTCAGGTAGCCGCCGTTGGCCGCGGTGGCCGCAATGGAGCGGGCGTCCATCAGGGCGACGGCGCTGATCTGGCCCTCGCCGGGCTTGGAGCCCTCGCGGTTCGGGAAGTTGCGGGTCGTGTGGCGGATGGAGAACTCGCCGTTGGCCGGGGTGTCGCCCGCGCCGAAGCAGGGGCCGCAGAAGCACTCGCGGAAGATGCCGCCGGCGGAGACAATATCCGCCACAGCACCGTTTTTGACCAGCTCCAGATAGGTCGGCATGCTGTCGGGGTAGACGCTGAACTTGAACTCGCCGTTGCCGCAGCTCTTGCCTTTGATGATGTCCGCCACGGCGCAGATATTTTCATACGTGCCGCCGGAGCAGCCGGCCACAACGCCCTGGTCAACGTAGATGCGGCCATCGCCGCAGATCTTGCCGACGAGGTCCATCTCGACCTTACCGCCCAGCTGCCTGTTGGCCTGGTCCTGCGCCGCCTGCAGGATCTCTTTGGCGTTGGCCTTCAGCTCGCGGATCGGGTAGGCATAGCTGGGGTGCATCGGCAGCGCGATCATGCACTCGACGGTGGAGAGGTCCAGCTCAATGCAGCCGTCGTAGTAGGCCACGTCGGCGGGCTTCAATTCCTTATAAGCCTCGGGGCGGCCATGCTGCACAAAATATTCCTTCGTGGTATCGTCGGTCTGCCAGATGGAGGACCAGCAGGTCGTCTCGGTGGTCATGACGTCGATGCCGTTGCGGTAGTCGGCGCTCAGGTTTGCCACGCCGGGGCCGACGAACTCCATGACCTTGTTCTTCACATAGCCGTTGGCGTAGGTCGCGGCAACCAGCGCCAGCGCGACATCGTGCGGGCCGACGCCCGGAGCGGGCTTGCCGGTCAGGTAGATGGCAACGACCCCGGGATAGCTCATATCGTAGGTGCGGCCCACGAGCTGCTTGGCCAGCTCGCCGCCGCCCTCGCCGACGGCCATCGTGCCGAGGGCGCCGTAGCGGGTGTGGGAGTCAGAGCCCAGGATCATCCGCCCGCAGCCGGACATCATCTCGCGGTTGTAGCTGTGGATGACGGCCATGTTCGGCGGAACATAGATGCCGCCGTATTTGTGGGCAGCGGACAGGGCAAACTGGTGGTCGTCCTCGTTGATGGTGCCGCCGACAGCACAGAGGCTGTTGTGGCAGTTCGTCATGACGTAGGGCAGCGGGAACTCCGTCATGCCGGACGCGCGGGCCGTCTGGATGATGCCGACATAGGTGATGTCGTGACTGGTCATCGAGTCGAACTTCATGCGCAGGTCCTGCATGGAGTCACCGGTATTATGGGCCTTCAAAATGCCGTAGGCGATGGTGCCTTTTTTGGCGTCTGCCTCGGTGACGCCCGCCGGGGCGGAAGTCTGAGGCGCGCCGTTTACAAGGTATACGCCGGTGTCGTGCAGCTTCATGGGAAAACCTCCGTTTTGTATGTATCGCAAAAGCCTTCCCCCGCGGGGGAAGGTGGCGCGCAGCGCCGGATGAGGGGCAAGCCTGCCATATTTCCCGTTTACGGATTTTTGCCGGAAGGTCTGCCCTCATCAGTCGGCTTCGCCGACAGCTTCAGTCTCCGCGCTAAGAGCCGCCTCCGGCGGTTGCGCTTCGACACGCGCCTGCGGGCGCAGCCCCGAGGGGGAAGCCTTTTATCTTATTAAAACAGATTTTCCGGCAGAACGATGTCGCTTTTCGGGACCTGGGACCAATCGAAGGTGCGGGCCAGGGCCTGGGGCGTTGTAGGGGCGGGGGAGGCTTGCAGGCCGCAGGCAAAGGCCAGCTTGCCGATGATCTCCTCGGGGGTGTATTTCTCCCGCAGGTTCTCGAGACTCTGGTCGCCGTCGCGCTTTGAGAGGCGGCGGCCATCGGAGGCTAAAAGCAGCGGCAGATGGTAGAATTTCGGCGGGGTCAGGCCCAGCTCCCGGTAAAGCCAGAGTTGGCGCGGTGTGCTGGACAAGAGGTCGCTGCCGCGCACGACCTCATCGACGCCCATCAGCGCGTCGTCCACAACGACGGCCAGCTGGTAGGCAAACACACCGTCGGCCCGCCGCAGGAAAAAATCCCCGCAGTCGCGGGCGAGGTTTTCTTCATAGTGCCCCATGTGGCCGTCCTCAAAGGCGATGACCTCGTCGGGCACCTGCACGCGCCAGGCGGGGGCGCGGGTCTTGGAGCGCTCGGCAATTTCGGCGGGCGTCAGGCCGCGGCAGGTCCCGGCGTAGATGACCTGCCCGTCGCTGCGGTGGGGCGCACTGGCCGCGTGCAGCTGACTGCGGCTGCAAAAGCAGGGGTAGACCAGCCCACGGCGGGACAATTCGTCGAAGTACCGCTGATAAATTTCGCTGCGGTCACTCTGGTAGACCGGCGGCGTCGGGCCGTCGGCGGCAAGGCCGAGCCACGCCAAATCGTCCACAATGGCGTCCGCATAGCTGCGGGGGCAGCGCTGGGTGTCCAGATCCTCAATGCGCAGCAGCACCTGCCCGCCCTTGCTTTTGGCGCTCAGCCAGGCCAGCAGGCAGCACATCAGGTTGCCCAGGTGCATCCGCCCGCTGGGGCTGGGCGCGTAGCGTCCCGTGCTCATTCCAGCGTGTAGGTGCCGTCGCCAAGGGCACGCAGATGGACACGGTAGAAGGCGGCCACGGCCTTTGTCATGGCCTCGGCGTCGGCGACGCTGGCCGTCTCGACGGCACTGTGCATCGCGAACTGGGCACAGCCGATGTCTGCCATCGGGATGGGCAGCGTGTGGCTCTGCAAATTGCCCAGCGTGCTGCCGCCGGCCTCGTCGGCGCGGTTCGTGAACACCTGCACCGGCACGTCGGCCTTCCGGCAGATGGCGCGGAAGATCGCGCCGCTGACGGCGTTCGTCGTGTACTTCTGGCTGGCGTTGTACTTGAGCACCACGCCGCCGCCCAGCCGCACGGGCGCGCAGGGGTCGGACTTCTGCGGGAAGTTCGGGTGGGTCGCGTGGGCGTTATCGGCGCTCAGCATAAAGCTGTTGGCCATGGCGCGGTGGCTGGCCTGTGCGCTGTGGGGCACGGCCTCAAGGATGCGGTCTAGCACGTCGCGCAGGTAGCTGCTCGCGGCACCCATCCGGCTCGAGGAGCCGACCTCCTCGTTGTCGAACATCGCCCAGACCGGGGCGCAGGCGCTGTCGGTCTCCTCGGACGCATCCAGAAAGCCCAGCAGCGTCGTGGCGGCGCATTCCAGATCGTCAATGCGCGGGGCCATGAAAAATTCACCGTCGGGGCCGATCTGGGTCGGGGCCTGGCGGGTGACGAGCTGCAGATCGCTGTCCAGAATGTCGGCGGCTTCCACGCCGAGGGACTCGGCGACGAGGTCGGTCAGGGTGCGGCTGCCCGCGGGGCCCCACAGCGGCTGCATATCGACCTGCGGGTTGAAGGTGTGGCCCTTGTTGATGTCCCGCTGAAAGTGGATGGCCAGCGACGGGATGACGAGCAGGTCGCGGTCAAGGTACACAAGGCGGCTCTCGATGCCGTCCTCGGTCTTGACGAGGGCGCGCCCGCCGACGGTCAGCGGGCGGTCCAGCCAGGTGGACATGATCATCCCGCCGTAGCCCTCGACGCTCAGGCGGCGGCAGCCGTCGTTTTCAACGGTGTCGGCCTTGATTTTCCACGACGGGGAGTCGCTGTGGCTGGCCACGATGCGCCAGCCGCCGATGGCGTGCTGCGGTACGCGCCACGCCACAACGGACGAGCCGTTGCGGGTCGTGTAGTAGCCCTTGCCCGGCTCAAGGTTCCAGTAGTCGGCCTCCTCCAGCCGGGTGAAGCCGGCGGCGCACAGCCAGCTTTCGGCGGTGGCAGCGGCGTGGAACGGGGTGACAGACTCCTGCAGAAACTCTACTAAATCATCGTACATAGGTTTTTTCTCCTCTTGGGTGATTTTCCGCACATTTGGCGGTGAATATTGTAGGGCGGGGTGACCCCACCCCGCCGCGGCGGCCTGAGGTCAGGCTGCCCTACCTTATAATCATACACAACTATATTACCGCAAACATTCCCAAGAAACAAGTTGCAAACGCGGGGAAAATACCCTATACTTAGTATATTCAAATAGGCACTTTTGACAAGTACGCACTTTTTAGAAACCGCTACCCAAAAGGAGAGTGTGAGCAATGCACCCGAACGAACACTGTAACTGCCGCTATGCGGATGTGGGCTGTGACAGGATGGAGCAGGTCATGGACCAGATCAGCGGTAAGTGGAAGATGCGCATTTTATTCATGGTGGGCGCGCACGGTACGCTGCGCTACGGTGAGCTGCGCAAGCTGCTGGACGGCGTGACCCACAAGATGCTGTCGAACCAGTTGAAGGAGCTGGCCGCGGACGGGCTGGTGCAGCGCATCGACTACAACGAGGTCCCGCCCCGGGTCGAGTATCGCCTGACCGAAAACGGCGAGGCGCTGATGCCGATTTTTGACGACATTCAAAAATATATCCGCCGCCAGAGCTGCGGCGACTGCTGCAAACAGGAAACACGCCACACCTGCTGTGAATAATATAAGGTAGGATTGGGGGCGTTTGGTATGCGTAGGTTAGCGATTCTCTTAGCGGGGGCCGCCCTGCTGGCCGGGTGCGCGGCCCCGGCGGTGCCGGAGGCGGCGTCCGCGGTGCAGGCGGTATCGTCCGAAGCGGGCACCGGGCACGCAGGCAGCCGGACCGAGCAGCTTGCCGTGCTGGATGGGCTGGTGGATTTCGGCGCGGACACGGCAGGCTGCAGCCTGAAAACGGCCCGGGCCGCGGCGGTGCTGGTGGAGTACCTGAGCGCGTCGGAGTTTGAGGATGGTACAGCGGATACCTGGCGGGCCGGGCTGAGCGGCGACGCGCAGGAGCGGCTGGCGCTGAACTGGCCGGGCATCCTGGCCGAAGCACAGGCGATTTGTGCCGACCCCGCGGCCTGTGCCGATGAGCTGGCGTCCGCGGGCGTGGAGACGGATTTCCCCGGTATGGAGCTGGGCGGTGTGCCGGATAAGCTGACGGCGCTGGACGCAGTGCTGGGCGCACAGGGGCAGCCCGTAAAATGAAAAAGACAGCAGGTACGCGGTTTTTGCGTGCCTGCTGTTTTTTCGACAGCGGAAAACAGCTGTCCCTAAAATAAAACGGCGTTCGGCCTTATAATGCGGCAGGATTCGACAAACGGTTATGGTAAGATGAGGGTGTTCCGAGAAACGGACACCATAAATGATACAAAATGAAAGGCCTACAAGCTATGAAAAAACAAAGTCTGAACGCACTCGCTGCCTCCTACCGCGCTGACCTGCTCTACTACATTGAGCGTGCCAAGCTGGGCAAATGCCCGCCCCACTGGCAGGCCTACTGCTTTGGGGAAATCGCTGCTGCCAAGGGCACGGATGCCTACCCTGAGGACGGCGACACACTGCTGGACGAGCTGCACCGGCTGGTGGACACCGTGCCCCAGATCACGAACCGCGAGGAAAGCGCGGCGGAGATCGCCGCCTACCGCGGGCAGATGCTCTTTTACTTTGACCGCGACTACTACACGCTGGCCGAGCTGGTGCGCCTGCCGGACCGGAAAAAGTACGGCGCCTGCGTTTACATTGACGCCGACGGCAGCAGGCAGGACCGCCCGGGCTATGCCAATGACATAGCACTGCAGGTGGACGAATGGCGCAGGGAGAACGGCATCCCGTTTGACAAGTCGACCATCGCCGCCAGCCCCAGCGAGGTAGACGGCGGCGAGTTTGACACGATGGACGAGGCACTGCGGTACCTGTACACCTGCCTGAATTTCCCGGACAGCGTATTGTGTTGAAAAAATCCCGCCGGAAAAGGGCATCCGACGGGATTTTTTGTGCGGTATAGCGGAGAACGGAGGCGGGGTGGGGGCACCCCGCCCTACGCATGGCCCGGAAGGGGAGGCTGGGCGAACGGCTACGGGCGGATATGGAATCCGCCCCTACGGTGTAGAGGGCGGTATCCGCCAATGACC
>OLXW01000827.1_pt1 | contig 18996 bp, 15 predicted proteins | sample 1673551 | NCBI WGS metagenome assembly OLXW01 (sample SAMEA103958114, study PRJEB25191) | human gut metagenome | reverse complement strand
GAAGATAGTTGGCTGGAAACGGCCTGTGAAAATAGGTAGATGCCGGCTTCTCTTTAAGCCCTGCTCAGATTTGAGCAGGGCTTTTTTGTTTATGCAGAATACCGGAAACGGAAAAGGACGGTAGAGGAAGGCGGCGGGCCGGACATGTCCGGCCCCTACAGGGATTCTTCGGAAAGCCTGTTACTGCCGCAAGCGGGTACAGCAGCCGGAGGGAGGAAACGATACGCCTGCAAGAGCGCCCGCCTTTACTTTTTTATTTATACTGTTGACAAATCAAGAACTCTGCGGTATACTGGCAACTATTGTTGAGCAATCATGCAATGGTAGAAAGGGAAAGCAAAGTGAAAACGAAAGCAAACACGAAAAAGAAACTTCTAATCGCAGCGGGCGTAGTGGTCGTTGCGTTGGCTGCGGCGCTGGTATTTATCAGTAATTATCTGGTCAATTATGCGATTGGCCGCAGCGGCAACGGTGGTGACCGAGAGGTGGCACTGGAGGTGGATGCACCGGCGGACAGTGTTGAGGCGGTCATGGAGGACAACCGCGCGGCATATAAAAGTAAGATCGATACTTTCACGAAGGAACACCCTGGCCGGGATGTGACCCTGACCGCGGACGACGGCCTGACCTTGCACGGCGTTTACTACGCCAATGCAGAGACCGCTGACACGCACCATTGGGCCCTTGTACTGCACGGATACCGCGGTGACTACACAGGCGCGCTGCAGTTGGCAGCGCCCTATTATGAAGCTGGCTATCAGGTGATCGCACCCGACCTGCGGGCCTGCGGCGAGAGCGAGGGCGACTATGTAGGCATGGGGTGGCTGGACCGCAAGGACATACTGCGCTGGATCGATTTCATCCTTGCGGACGACCCGCAGGCAAAAATTGTTATCCACGGCATCTCAATGGGAGCGGCTACAACGATGATGACGGCAGGGGAGAGCACACCCGACAATGTGAAAGCCTTCGTGGAGGACTGCGGCTACACCAGTGTGTGGGATATTTTTTCCAGTGAGCTGCAGCTGCGGTTCGGGCTGCCGGAGTTCCCGATTTTGTATACGGCCAGCGGTGTCGCCAGGCTGCGCGCAGGGTACAGCTTTACCGAGGCGAGCGCCCTTGCGCAGGTAGCGCACTGCGAAAAGCCTATGCTTTTCATCCACGGCACGGCGGACGACTTCATCCCCTACGAGATGATGGATACACTGTACAATGCCAAGCCCGGCGACAACAAGGCCGAGCTGACCGCTGAGGGCGCGGGCCACGGTGAGGCCATGTACGCGCTGGGGGACAGCTACTGGGATACGGTGTTTGATTTTATTGCGCCTTATATGGCGTAATGCGTCGGATTCGATAGGAAAAAGCGGCACGGCGAAGGCTGTGCCGCTTTTGTGCTGTCTGGGCAGGATACGGCGTACAATGCAGCAGGGGAGGGGTGAGAATGCAGTATACCGTTATCGAGTTTTTCCAGTCGGAAACCGAGAAGGAGCGGCGGCGAAACCTTGAACGCCTTTTACAACAGCTGCGGCTGATAAACGGCCCAAAGGACGGCGGCACCGATGCCCCCGCGTAAGGGCTGGGCGGCGGTCTACTGCCGCCTGAGCAAGGAGGACGAGGAAAAGACCGCGCGCGAGTCCGAGAGCATCCGCAACCAGCGGGCGCTGCTGCTGGCCTGGGCTGCGGAGCACGGCTACCGCATTTATAGGGTATACACCGACGAGGACTACTCCGGCATTGACCGTGCGCGGCCCGGCTTCAACGCGATGCTTGCCGACGCGCGGGCGGGCAAATTTGAGGTCATTCTGGCAAAAACGCAGTCGCGGTTCACCCGTGACATGGAGTTGGTAGAAAAATATCTGCACGGGCTGTTCCCGGAATGGGGCGTGCGGTTCATCGCGGTGCTGGACCATGTGGATACCTGCGACCCTGCAGGCAAAAAGGCACGCCAGATCAACGGACTTATCAATGAGTGGTACCTGGAGGATCTGTCCGGGAATGTGCGGGCTGTGCTGGACCACAAGCGGCGCAGCGGGAGCTACATTGCGAGCTTTGCGCTCTACGGCTACCGGAAGGACCCGCAGGATCACAGTCGTCTGCTCCCGGACGAACCCGCCGCGCAGGTCGTGCGGCAGATATTTGCGCTGTATCTGCAGGGAAGCGGCGCGGGCAGGATCGCCCAGACCCTCAACGCGCAGGGCGTGCCGCCGCCGTCCGCCTACCGCGCGGTCAGTGCTGGCCAGCCGCGCCCCACGCCCGCGCCGCTGTGGTGCAAGGCAACGGTGCGGCGCATTCTGTCCACGCAGACCTACGCGGGCGATCTGGAGCAGGGCCGCGTGCGCAAGCTGAATTACAAGTCCCGCAGAGTCATCCGCCTGCCGCGGGAGGATTGGATCATCGTACCCGGCACCCACGTGCCGCTCATCAGCCGGGCGGATTTTGCAGCGGTGCAGGCGCGGCTGGCGGCGCATGGCGGACAGACAGCGGCAGCTCGCCACCCGCTGGCTGGGCTTGTCCGGTGTGGTGTCTGCGGAGGCAAGATGGAGCTGACCGGCGCGGCGGCGCGGCGGTACTTCCGCTGCCGCACGGCGCGCCGGAGCAAGACCGCCTGCCCGGGCCAGCCCTACTGGCCGCTGTGCGACGCCGAGGCGCTTGTCGAAAAGCAGTTGTCCCGCTATGCCGCTGCGCCGGGGCAGCTGACGCAGGACCAGGCCGCGGCCCTGCTGCAAAGCATTACCGTTTACCCGCCGCAGGACGGCACACGCCGTATAGAGCTGCGGTGGAGCTTTTAAATAGAAGTGCGCCGTGTGCCGGGCGCGCTATCCCAGGTAGGGTAGACCTCACTCGATGCGACGTTGGCAATATAGGACTGGAAGCTGACCGTTACGTTGCGGACGTTGGCCGATGGCTTGCCCAGGTGTACTGTGATCTTCTTCGGTACGACGATGCGGTTCAGCACGCTGCCGGGCAGCAGTTCCTCCGGCGCAGGGCCGCTGCCGCCGTTCCCGGCAAAAAGGGTGTGCGGCGGGATCGTGACGATGTCGGTCTCGACCTCCCCCGTGCGACTGACGGCGGAAGCAGGGGCCGCCCCTGCGGGCAGTAGGTTCAGCCGCGCCACGGTCTGCTGGGCGTCAAAGACCTGCACGCCGTTCAGCACAAGGGGCTGCCAGCCGTCCAATGCAGCTTCAATGCGGTAGATCGCGTAGGGCTGCACCGTTGTGTTGGCGGCGTCCAGACTGTAGGCGGCATCGGGGGCGGGCAGGTCGACGGCTTCGGCAAAGCCGTCCGCATCGGTGACGAGCCGGGCGCGGACGCTGCCGCCCGCATCCGTTACGGTCAGGGTCACGCCGGGCAGCGGTGCGGCCTGCCCGGCAGCAGAGGTATAGATCAGTATACTGCCTTTGGACATATAAAAACACCTCCTGCCCCACGCTATGCAAACGCGCACAACTGTGTTACAATGGGGGCAGGAGGAGCGATTATGGTATATCTTTCCGGGTTCCGGTTCCCAGACCGGGCACAAGAAGCGAACTACATGGCGTTCAGTCCGCGCGCGAGGCAGACCTGTTATGACTCGTACTATCCGTTTGGATTGTTCGAGGGCCGCACGCTGCCCGAGCTGGATTTTCTTGAGATCACGATTCTGTACGGCGGCAATGGCAGCGGCAAGACGACCTTATTAAATGTAATGGCCGATGCCCTGCGGCTTTACCGCCGCGCAGAGTATAATCGCACGCCTTTTTTTGACGATTATGCGCGCCTGTGTGAGCCGCGGACTATGCGCCCCATACCCACGGGCAGCATGATTTTGACAAGTGACGATGTGTTTGATTATATGCTCGATCTGCGGGCGCTGAACGATGGCGTGGACACGCGGCGTGAGCAGATGTTTGCGGATTACAACGACCTTCGGCGGGAAAAGTTTCAGATGCACGGCATGAAGGACTATGACCGGCTCAAGCAGGTGAGCGCCGCGCGGCGATACAGCCAATCCCAGATGGCACGCCGCACGCTGCCCGCCAATGTGCGCACCCGCTCCAACGGCGAGAGCGCATTGGCCGTGTTCAGCGAACGCATCCGCGAGAACGCGCTGTATTTGCTGGATGAGCCGGAAAACAGTCTTTCACCCGAGCGGCAGCTGGAGCTTGCACGGTTTTTGCATGATTCGGCGCGGTTTTACAACTGCCAGTTTGTCATAGCGACCCACTCGCCGTTTTTGCTGGCGATGCCGGGGGCGCGAATTTACGATTTGGACAGCGAGCCTATCGCAACAAAGCGTTGGACGGAACTGGAAAACGTGCGGGCAACGTGGGAATTTTTCCAGAGCCACAAAGATGAATTTAAATAAAAAACCGCCCGCAGGCGTGGTGCTAAACCATACCTGCGGGCGGTGGTGTTTATTTTAAGCAGCAGCTAGGAAATCAGGCCTTGTTGGCAGAGCCGAACAGCTCGATCTTCTCGCGGACGGTAGCCTTGATGGCCTCGGCGCCGGGAGCGAGCAGCTTGCGGGGGTCAAAGCCCTTGCCCTCGAGATCCTTGCCGGCCTCGATGTACTTGCGGGTAGCATCGGCAAAGCTCAGCTGGCACTCGGTATTGACGTTGATCTTGGAGACGCCCAGGGAGATGGCCTTCTTGATCATCTCGTCAGGGATGCCCGTGCCGCCGTGCAGGACCAGAGGAATGTTGTCGGTGGCGTTGTGGATCTTGTCCAGCGCGACAAAGTCCAGGCCCTTCCAGTTGGCGGGGTACTTGCCATGGATGTTGCCGATGCCGGCAGCCAGGAAGTCGATGCCCAGACTGGCAATCTTGGCGCACTCAGCGGGGTCAGCGACCTCGCCCATGCCGATGACGCCGTCCTCCTCGCCGCCGATGGAGCCGACCTCGGCCTCAATGGACAGACCGTGGTCATGGGCCAAGGCGACCAGCTCGGTGGTCTTGGCGACGTTCTCGTCGATGGAGTAGTGGCTGCCATCGAACATGATGGAGGTGAAGCCGGCGGCAACGCAGGCCTTGGCACCCTCATAAGTGCCGTGATCCAGATGCAGGGCAACGGGAACGGTGATGCCCAGGCTCTCGTCCATGGCCTTGACCATGGCAGCCACGGTCTTGAAGCCCGTCATATATTTGCCTGCGCCCTCAGAGACACCGAGGATGACAGGGGAGTTCATCTCCTGCGCAGTGAGCAGGATGCTCTTGGTCCACTCCAGGTTGTTGATGTTGAACTGACCGACTGCATAGTGGCCATCGCGCGCTTTCAGCAGCATATTGGTAGCATTTACCAGCATAGTTCATACCTCCACGTAAAACGTTATCAGTGGTTGACGTACCGAGGTCCGGTGCGCCATCAAGTTTATTATAACCTGACTTTGACAAAAAATCAACAGGTTTTTTCGCTGCGGAGGATGTACTTTTGTCACCATGGGGCAAAACCTGCGGAATTTGTGGCAAATTTGTAAATTCTGTCAGGGAACGGGGCGGAAAAACGGCCAAAATCGGCATTATTCCAGATTGACAGCGCGGTTTATCCGGGCTGTTATGTGGAAAATTTCTCCACAACGGCTGTTGAAAACTCTGTGGAAACGGTGGAAAAGCCCATCACAAAGCAGGTTTTGCACACTTTCCACAGAGTTTTCAACAGGTGGAAAAGCGGTGCGTCCTCTACGCTTTGTATAAACAGCGCTGTTTCGACAAGGTGCAAAAGGCATTTGCACTTTTGGCGCATTTTGCCCGGCAAACTTGTAAAATTGCCGCCGCATGCGCCCAAAAGCTGTAAAAAAAGATGACAAATGCCCCCGCTTTGTGTTATACTGTTATCTGATTATAAAGCATAGTCGGTTACTGTCGGCTTATGGCCGATTTTACAAGCCAGATGGAGGATGCTATGGAAAGATTCGCCCGCGAGCAGGCGCCTGAGCGCGCCGAGCGCACCGATACCCTTGTGTGGGGCAAGAATGCCGTGACAGAGCTGCTCAAGAGCGGCGGCGCGGTGGATACGGTCTACCTGACGGACACGATGCCCCAGGCCGTGGCGGGCTACTACACAGCCCTGGCCAAGGAGAGCGGCGCGGTGGTCAAGCGGGTGCCGGGCAATAAGCTGCAGAAAATGTGCGGCACGCCGGACCACCAGGGGGTGGCCGCCCGCGCCGCCGAGGTCGAGTACGCCGCGCTGGACGATCTGTTCTGCGCCGCCGAGGCCAGGGGCGAGCAGCCCTTTCTGGTGCTGTGCGACGGCGTCGAGGACCCGCACAATCTGGGGGCCATCGTGCGCTCCGCCTACCTGTGCGGTGCGCACGGCGTGGTCATCCCCAAGCGCGGCGGCGTCGGCGTGACCGGCACGGTCATGAAGGCCAGCGCCGGTGCTGCGGCCCGTCTGCCCATTGCCCGCGTGTCCAACCTGGCCCAGGCTATCCGCACGATCAAGGAGCACAATATCTTCGTCTACTGCGCGGACCTCGGCGGTGCCCCGCTGGCAAAAACGGACCTCTCCGGCCCGGTGGCGCTGGTTCTGGGCAGTGAGGGCGGCGGTCCCGGCGCGCTGACCCGCAAGCTGTGTGACGCTGCCGTCACGCTGGAGATGGCCCCCGGCCAGGCTACCGGCGTTGACAGCTACAACGTCAGCGTTGCGGCGGGCATCCTGTGCTATGATGTCATGCGCCGCCGTCTTGCAAAGAAGTAAAGGCAACACCGCATAATTCCCGTCTTACGGCTTAAGCACCGCTCCGGCGGCTACGGCACGGCATCTGCGTTGCCAAAATGCTCGATAATACACAAAGTATTATCTGCGCTTTTGGCTTAGCAGCTGCCGCACCTCGCTCGCCGTATCGGCACTTAGAATTATGCGGTATTGCCTAAATTCCACCTGCCCCCCGGAGAGCGGGGCAGGAAAGCCGTCCTTTTACTAAAGAGGAATCAACATGCCAAGCAAACGTACCAATGATTCGGTTGACCGGATCCTGGAAGAACTGAATATGCAGCAGGCGCAGGCCGGTCTGCGGGACAGCGTCACCGACCACCAGGTCGATGAGATCCTGCGCAGCGTCGGCATTTTATCGCTGCCTGACGAGCCGCTGCCCGAGGACAAACTCGCCTTCCCGGAGGGAGACGCGCTGGACGACCTGCTGCAAAAGCCGGTGTCGCAGCCTGCGCCCGCCCCGGCACAGCCGCGCCCGTATACCCCGGCGCAGCAGCCTGACCCGCAGCCGGTGCAGCCCGACGCACGGACGACCCGCCCGCCGGAGCAGCCGCTGCCGACGGTGGACAAGACCGGCACGCAGACCTTCAGCGGGGACACCACCGGCACCGGCATCATCAAGGGCTTTCTCGGTAAGATGGCCCCCGGCGGCGATGCCGAGTCGCTGGACCAGGGCAAGAACGAGTTCAAGCGATTCTTCGGCACCTCGGTGGCCGTCGTGCCCGATGAAAACGGACGCCTGCACGAGCCCGGCAAGAAGAAACGCAGCCTGTTCGGCTTAAAGCACGCCGAGGATACGGGTGCCTTTGAGCCTATCAACGTCACGATGGGCGGCGGCAGAGCCGTCGGGCAGGCGGAGCCCGAGGAGGAGTACTACCCCGATGCCGAGCTTGAGCCGACCCCGGCCCAGCCCGCCCGCGCTGCGAAAAAGCACGGCTTCTTCGGCAGCCTGTTTGACCGCGAGGAGGAGACCGAGGAGCTGATGATCCCCGAGGAGCGCGCCGAGGAGCCTTCCCCGTACCGCCCGGGAGCTGCAGTGCCTCCGCAGCAGCCTGTGCAGACGCCCTCTGCGGCAGCTGTGCCTGTGCAGCCGGAGCCGTCCGTGCCGCCTGCACAGGAGGAAACCTCCACGCAGGAGGTCTGGCGCAGCAAGTACACCCGCCCGGCCCGCCGCGCCGCGGAGGAGAGCGGCCATACCGTGGAGATCATCCAGGGCACGGTGGGCTATGCCAAAAACCACCCGTCCGCGCCGTCGCCCTCCGGCATGACCGGCACGATCTACCGCAAAAAGAAGAACACTGTGGAGTTCACCCCCGGCCAGAAGATCCAGAAGGCCCCGCCGCCGCAGCCTGTGCCGCAGCGCAGCGGGGAGCCTGTGGGCGAGCCCATCGAGACGCCCCGCAGCCAGACATCCACCGGCTACACGATGCAGATCGGCGGGCTGGACGCCGTCCCCGTGGACAGCACGCAGGACTTTATGGCCGCCTACAACGCCGTGCGCCCGCAGCGCCGCCCGGCTCCCGCGCCCGTGCAGACGCCCCCCGCGGCGGATGCCTATGACGAGTCGGCTGCCGTTGATGAGCCCTCCTGGGCGAAGCACGACGGCACCGGCCAGTGGCCCGTGCCCCGCCAGTGGGACGACGTGGACACGCTGGTCAACACGCTGACCGGGAACATCCACCTGACGCCGACGGCCCCGGAGCATTCCGGCTATACCCAAAACAGTGCCTCCGGGACGGCCCCGTCCGCTCCGGCGCACAGCGGCTTTACGCAGCGCATCGATATGCCCGCCGCACCTGCGACCAGCAGTCCGGCCCCCGCGCCGGCCCACACCGGCTTTACCCAAAGGCTGGACCCGGCCCCGGCGCAGCCCGCCCACAGCGGCTACACCCAGAACCTGAACCAACAGGCCTCCGCCGCGCCGGATACGGCCTCCTTTGTCAACGGCATCGCCGCGGCCATCAACACGCAGCAGCCGGCAGGGAACACGCGCGATTATGACAGCGCTGCGGCGCGGCTGACGGACTCGCTGGCGGATGATCCCGCAGCCACCCGCACCCGCGCCCGCATCCCGACGGCGGCAGAGGTCAAAAAGGCCGCTGCCCGCCTGACGGGCCGCGCCGACGACGAGACTGAGGACAACGCCGCCTCCCCGTTTGACACAGCGGAGATCCCCGTGCCCCACAGCCGCGAGTATGAGCGTGCCGAGGACGCCCCGGCGATCCGCGCTCTGCTGGCGAAAAAGCGTGTCCGGGCAGGCATTGCCTGCATCGTCTCGGGTGCGATGTCTCTTGTCATGATCGTGCTGGCACTGCTGCCGGTGCGCCCCGCCGCCCTGAACGACCCCATGGTCTACCCGGCGGCGCTGCTCGTGCTGCTGCTGGTCAGCTGCGCTGTCAACTGGCGGACTTTTCTGGACGGCTTCAGGGGACTGGGCAAGACCCCCTCGCCGGACAGCCTTTCGATTTTACCGGCGCTGGGTGCTGCGGTGCAGTGCCTGGCCGTTCTGGCCACCGGCGGTTACACCGACGGCACGCTGATGCTGGCCGGTCCGGCAGCGCTGATGCTCTGCATGAACGCGGCGGGCCACGCCCTGAACGCGGCCACGGTCTGCGATGCCTTTGAGAGCGTCAGCGGGCAGGATGGCTACGCCGTTGCCTACCGCCTGAAGGACGCCGGAGCCCTGCGTGCGATCTCGCAGGGGCTGTCCGAGCCGCATCCCTGCGTGCTCGTCACCCGCCCGACCCAGATCTTCCGCAGCTTTCTGACCAACAGTGCCGCCCACGGCACCAGCGATAAGAACCAGCAGCAGTTTGTCTGGCTGCTGGGCGGCTGCGGTCTGGCGGCCTTCCTGTTCACGCTTATCACGTCCAAAAGCGCAGCCACGGCGGCCACGGCCATGACCAGCCTGTTCTGCCTGGCCGCGCCGCTGGCCGGTACGCTGATGTCGGCGGTACCGGCCCGCATGATGCAGCAGCGCGCCTACAAGGTCGGCGCGGTCATCCCCGGCTGGCGGGACATCCGTCAGCTGGGCCGCATCAATGTTGTGCAGGCCACGTCGCGCCAGCTCTTCCCGGAGGGCTGCGTCACGCTGCGGGACATCCATCCCGTCAAGATGGAGCACATTGACACCGCCATTATCTATGCGGCCTCGATGCTGGCCGATACGGACTCGACGCTGAACAAGCTCTTTACCGGCATGGTCGCCAGCAAGAGCCTGCTGGAAAAGGTCACGGATCGTCAGGCTGTGCCCGGCAAGGGCTATATGGGCTGGATCCGCAAGGAGCGTGTGATCCTGGGCAACCGCGCCATGATGATGGACTACGGCATCAAGGTACCCAGCCAGGAGTATGAGCAGCACTACACGCTGAACCAGCGCCGCATCGTGTATATGGCGGTGGCGGGCAAGCTGTACGCCATGTTCCGTATTGCGTACCAGAGCGACCCCAAGATCGCCGCGGATCTGGAGCTCGTGCACCGCACGGGAATGTACCTTGTTGTGGACTGCGACGACTTCAACTGTGATGTCCGGCTGCTGGAGACTGCCTACGGTCTGCCCACCGGCTCGGTCAAGGTGCTGTCCGGCGCCGAGCACGAGGCTGTTGCCCCGGCAGTGGCCTGGCTGCCCGAGAGTGAGGGCAGTATGCTGCATCTGGGCAGCTTCCGCAGTCTGGTCGGCGGCCTGGTCGCTGCCGCAGGGGCCGCCCAGGGCGAGAAGTACGCCTCCTACGCGCTGACCCTCTCGGTGCTGGCCAGCACCGCGGTGGGTGTGCTGATGACGCTGACCGGCGGCATTGTCGCGCTGCCGCTGATCGGCATTGTGCTGTATCAGGCCGCTTGGCTGGTCATTACGCTGTTCTTCCCGCTGATGCAGCGTTAAGGCAGCACAGAATGATGTTAGGAAAGGGGACCCCCAATGTACCGTGCACGCGAAAAACAGATGTCGATCTACGACTATCTGCCGCCCTACCACGGCGAGCTGTGCAACGCCAACCGCTGGGTGCGGCTGGCTGACGCCATCGACTGGGATGGCTTTGAAAAAGCCTACAGTGCGCTGTTTGCCCCCGGCGGCAAGGTGGCACTGCCCGCCCGCGTGGCGCTGGGCTGCCGGATCATCCAGCTGCACTATGCGGCATCGGACCGCGAGGTCGTGGCGCTGGTGCAGGAAAGCCCCTACCTGCAATATTTTTTAGGGTTCGAGAGCTTCACCGACGCGGTGCCGTTCTCGTCCCGCACGGTGGCGCGGTTTCGCGCCCGCATTCCGGATAAGGCTGTGCGCCCGGCGGTCCGCCTGCTGCGCAGCTTTCAGTGACCCATTTATCCCATTTATATAGAGAGGTATTCATGGAATTGTTTTTAGACGCACTTCTGGACGCATTGATCGACGGCGTGAAAATGCTGCCGTTTTTGTATCTGGCCTACCTGCTGATCGAGTGGCTCGAACGCCATCACGGTGAGAGCATCGAGGGGGCCCTCGCAGGCGGCGGGCGGTGGGGGTTCATCCCCGGTGCGCTGCTGGGCTGTGTGCCGCAGTGCGGCTTTAGTGCGGTGGCCTCCAACCTGTACGCAAGCCGGGTCATCACGCCCGGCACGCTGCTGGCGGTGTTCATCGCGACCAGCGACGAAGCCATCCCGCTGCTGGCGGCAGAGCCGTCCCAGTGGGTCACGCTCGTGCTGCTGCTGGCCTGCAAGGTGGCGTTTGCCATCGTGGGCGGCTGGCTGCTGGACATCCCGCTGCGCCACGTTCTGCCGCACTCCCTCTACGGCGGCTACGAGGGCCATGCCGACGACGTCGACTGCCACGAGGAACATGAGGAATCGAGCAGCATTTTTATGGCGGCACTGCGCCACACGCTGGAAATCTTCGTGTTCATCCTGCTGTTCAGCTTTATCATCAGTCTGCTGTTTGAGGGCTTCGGCGAGGAGCCCATCACGGCGGCGCTGTCCGGCATGGGCATCTTCCAGCCGATGCTGACGGCGCTGGTCGGCCTGGTGCCCAACTGCGCGGTCAGCGTGCTGCTGGCCCAGCTCTACGTGCAGGGAGCCATCAGCTTCGGCAGCCTGTTCGCCGGCCTGACTGCCGGTGCGGGCGTCGGCCTGGCTGTGCTCTGGCGCGTCAACCCCAGCTGGAAGCAGAACCTTTTCATGACCGGCTTGCTCTGGGCCGTCGGCGCTGCGACGGGTATGCTGCTGCAGCTGCTGCCGCTTTGATACAAAAAGGCTTCCCCCTCGGGGAAAGCTGTCAGCGGCCCCGCCCGCTGACTGAGGAGGGCCAGGTTTCCCAACACCACTCGTTCACGAGTCGCTGCGGCACACTTGCCCCTCATCCGCTTCACTTCGTTCAGCACCTTCCCCCACGGGGGAAGGCTTTTTAGCATCTCCAGTCTGTATACTATACAATTTGTATATTTAAAAAGGAGGACTCCCCATGCAATACAGTATTGAAAACGACATTCTGCGCCTGACTGTCGACTCCCACGGTGCCGAGCCGGTCAGTGTCATCCATAAGCCCACCGGGGCCGAGCTGCTCTGGCAGGCCGACCCTGCGGTCTGGAAACGTCATGCGCCGATTCTTTTTCCGTACACAGGCAAGCTGACCGGCGGCAAAATGCTGGCCAAGGGTGTGGAGTACGCAGGCGGTCAGCACGGCTTTGCCCGCGATGTCGAGCACACGATGACCCATCACGCCGACAATCTGCTGGAGTTTGAGCTGCACGCGAACGCCGAGACGCTGCCCAAGTGGCCGTATGCCTTCGTGCTGCGCTCCACCTTCACGCTGGAGGGGGAGACCGTCCACCACACGCTGACCGTCGAGAACCCCGTCGAGGACAAGCTCTGCTTCGGCATCGGCTACCATCCGGCTTTTGCGCTGCCCTTCGATGACCGCCACGTCACCGAGGACTACGAGATCCGGTTTGACGGCGTCGAGTCGCCGCTCTGCGTCAGTGCTCAGCCCAACGGTCTGCTCAACGGCCAGAGCTACTACCTGGCCCGCAACGTCGAGGCTATCCAACTGACCGACGACCTGTTTGACAACGACAGCCACGCCATGGTCAACCTGCGCAGTGCGCATGTTTCTGTCATCGAAAAGGACACGGGCCGCAGCGTCATCTGCGATGTCTCCGACTTCCCGTACACCCTGATCTGGTCCGCGCCCAAGAAGCCGCTGCACTTCATCTGCATTGAGCCGTGGCACAGCCTGCCCGGTGAGGAAAACGGCCCCATCGACTGGGAGCAGCGCCCCTGCGCCGCGATCCTGAAGAAAGGCGAGAGCTGGTCCACCACGCTGTCCACGACCTTTGTCCGCTGAAAGTCAGATGAAAGCATTGAAAAAATACCGCTGGCCGCTGACCGGCGCACTGCTGGGGGTGCTGGTCTTTCTGGCTGTTTACGGCGTGCGGGTGCTTGACCCGACGAGCGTTGACTGGATCCTGAACAGCCTCAGCCCCGACCCGATCCAACACTATCTGGGGTGGGAGCTTTTCCGCCGCAGCCCGGTGCATCTGCCCTACATCGGCGCGAATTACAACGCGGTCTACCCGTTCCGCACCAGCGTGCTGTTCACGGACTCTCTGCCGCTGGCGGCGCTGTTCTTTAAGCTGCTGGGCGGGATTCTGCCCACGCGGTTCCAGTATTTCGGCTGGTGGGGGCTGCTCTGCTATGCCCTGCAGGGCGGCCTGGCGCAGGCGGTCATTGCCCGCATTGCGGGCGTGCAGCCCACATTTGGCCGGGACGACAAGAGCAAGGCCGCCGTCGCCATCATCATGAGCCCCGGCCAGACCGCCAAGCTGTGGGGCAGCGTGCTGGGCGCGGGCGTGCTCGTGCTGTTCCCGGCGCTTACGATCCGCATGTTTGCCCACACGGCGCTGGCCGCCAACTGGCTTGTGCTGCTGGCACTCTACCTTTGGCTGCGCAGTGATGAGCTCATGCCCACGACCCGCAGCGCCTGCCTTATCTGGGGCGGCATGGGGCTGCTCTGTGCGGGCATCCATCTGTACTACCTGCCGATGGTCGGTCTTGTGCTTGTGGGATACGCGGTGCGCCGCGCCCTGCAAAAGCGAGGCCCGGGGGCGGTGCTGGCACCGATTGCAGCGTTCTGTGCTGCGGCGCTGGCGGAGTTGGTGCTGTTGGGGGCGTTCGCTGTCAACTTTGCGGGCTACTCCAACGGCTACCTCAGCGGGGCGGACTACCTAGGCCTGTTTGTGCCATGGCTGGCGCAAAGCTGGGAGCAGAATGTTTATGCAGGCGTCGGAACATCGCTGGCCGTGGTGCTGGCAGTGTTCGGCATAGTCTGCAACGCCCGCAAGGCGGAAAAATTCTTTGCCGCCCACCGCGACTGGCTCATTGCCGGCGCTGTGGTGCTGGTGCTGGATTTGATTGCCGCAGGCGGCAACACCATCACGGTGAACGGAAAAACGCTGTTCACCGTGCCCATCCCGCAGTTTTTGATGAACTTCTGGGCCATGTTCTCGTCCTGCGCACGCCTTGCGTGGCTGGCGGGCATGCTGCTGGCTGCCGTTGGCTGCGGGTTGGTGCTGCGCTTCTGGGATAACGGTGTCGCGCCTGCCTTGATGCTGGCCGTCTGCGCTGTGGCGCAGGGCTGGGGCCAACGGTCGGAGCTGTTCAACCGCTGGACGGACTACCACTACTACGGCTTCCGCTACGAGAATAAGACCCTGCTGACCGACCCCGTGTGGGAGCAGGTCGCCGCCAGCGGCAGGTACAGCCATCTGGCCTTTGCCACATTTGACTTTGAGCATGACGAGTTCTGGGACCTGGTGGATTTTGCCGCCGACCACGGCTGGACGTCGAACAGCTTCTACATGGCGCATATGGACGGCAACCTTGCGGCGGTTACGCTGCCGGGTGAGCTGAACGAGCTTTCCGCTGACACGCTCTACGCCTTCATCGACGAGGACGAGCTGGCGCGGAACAGTTACGGCCTGCACTATTACCGGCTGGATGGCATCCTGATCGGCAGCGTCGAGCGCATCGACGGCATCGAGGAGGAGCCTGCGCCCGAAGTGCCCGCCCACACGATGGATTTGACAAAGTCCGACCTCATCAACGCCCATTTTGCCGACGGCAGTGTAGGGCTGGAAACCGGCGGCGAGATGATGACCGAGGAATGGACGCTTTTCCCTGGGCGCTACCGCGTCACGCTGACCGGCAGCGGCTTTGACCACAGCTATATTTACGCCCGGTACGGTCTCATCAATCAGGAAACCTACAAGCTGGACATCGACTTCACCGGCATCGACCCGAACGAAATGACCTTTGAGTTTACGGCCACCGAGATGCTCCACTACTGGCGCACCGCCGTCCACACGCTGGACGACGCAAATGTCACCGTCAACAGTGTGACGGTGGAGAAGGTAGGGTAAACCGGTTCGGTTCTCACATCCGGCTGTTTACCGTTTTCCACAAACAAAAAAATCCTGCCTGCACGATCAGTGCAGACAGGTTTTTTACTTTATAACGCTGCTAAATCAGAACGCAACCTTCTTGGCCACGTAGTCGCGCAGCTCGCTGATGGGCATACGGACCTGCTCCATCGTGTCACGGTCACGGACGGTCACGCAGCCGTCGGCCTCGACCTTGTCGTCGCCGACAGTCTGGAAGTCCACGGTGATGCACAGCGGGGTGCCGATCTCGTCCTGACGGCGGTAGCGCTTGCCGATGGAACCGGCGTCGTCGTAGTCGACCATGAAGTCCTTGGCCAGCTCGTTGCGGATCTCCATCGCCTTGTCGCCCAGCTTCTTGGACAGGGGCAGCACGGCGCACTTGAACGGCGCCAGATAGGGGTGCAGGTGCAGCACGGTGCGCACATCCTCCTTGCCCTTGGCGTCCACGAGGTGCTGCTCGTCGTAGGCCTCGCACAGGAAGGCCAGCGCCACACGGTCACAGCCCAGAGACGGCTCGATGACGTAGGGGATGTAGTGCTCGTTCGTCTCGGGGTCGAAGTACTCGAGGCTCTTGCCGGAGGCCTCCTGATGACGGCTTAGGTCGTAGTTCGTGCGGTCTGCAATGCCCCACAGTTCGCCCCAGTCGGTGAACGGGAAGGCGTACTCGATGTCGGTGGTGGCGCGGCTGTAGAAGGCCAGCTCGGCGGGCTCGTGGTCGCGCAGGCGCAGATTTTCTTCCTTGATGCCAAGGCTCAGCAGCCAGTTCTTGCAGTAGTCCTTCCAGTAGGCGAACCACTCCAGATCGGTGTTGGGCTTGCAGAAGAACTCGCACTCCATCTGCTCAAACTCGCGGGTACGGAAGGTGAAGTTGCCCGGGGTGATCTCGTTGCGGAACGCCTTGCCGACCTGGCAGACGCCGAAGGGCAGCTTGCGGCGGGTCGTGCGCTGGATGTTCGCAAAGTTGACGAAGATGCCCTGCGCGGTTTCGGGGCGCAGGTAGCAGGTGGAGGAGGAGTCCTCGGTCACGCCGATAGCGGTCTTGAACATCAGGTTGAACTTGCGGATGGGGGTGAAGTCGTGCTTGCCGCAGACGGGGCAGACGACCTCGGGGTGGGTGGCGATGAACTCGTCCATCTCGTCAAAGGTCATGGCATCGACGTCCACGCCCTTGCCCTGCTCACACTCGGAGATGAGCTTGTCCGCACGGTGGCGGCTCTTGCAGGCGCGGCAGTCCAGCAGCGGGTCCGAGAAGCTGGACACGTGGCCGGTGGTCACCCAGGTCTGGGGGTTCATCAGGATGGCAGCGTCCAGCCCGACGTTGTAGGGGCTTTCCTGCACGAATTTCTTCATCCATGCCTTTTTGACGTTGTTTTTGAACTCGACACCCAGAGGGCCGTAGTCCCAGCTGTTGGCCAGGCCGCCGTAGATCTCGCTGCCCGGATAGATGAACCCGCGTTTTTTGCACAGGTTCACGATCATGTCAAGGGTCTTTTCACTGTTCTTCATTACGTTACTCCTTCCGCATGGCTGGCTGCCACACAAAGCGTTTTTCCCACCGCGCCGGATGAATTTGGCACGATACGCTTATTATAGCATAGGTTGCGGGAGGGGACAAGGGCAGTTTGCGAAAAAAGGCTTCCCCCGAGGGGGAAGCTGTCAGCGGCCCCGCCCGCTGACTGATGAGGGCAAACCTTGCCGAGGCTGCCAGTTTATGGAGCAATGGCGGCGACTTCGCCCTCATCCGGCCTCGGGCGGGGCCTCGGCCACCTTCCCCCGAGGGGGAAGGCAAGCTCACAGCAAAAGCCAGCTGATTTCCTCCGCCAGTCTCCCCAATTCCTCACGGGTCAGGGTCTTATCTGCCGTCAATCGCGCCAGCTCCTCCTGCACGCGGGGGATCTTGTGCGCCGGAATGCCGATGCGCGCCAGCTCCTTTTTCGTGAACGGCGGCTTTTTCGCCGTGCGTCCCAGCCGTGACACGGCCAGCGGGTCAATGCCCCAAATCAGCTTTGCCATTCTGCATCCCTCCTGCGGTTTTCTTCATTATAACAGGCGGCGCCGGAAAAAGCCAGAAAAATCACAGAGCAAGGGCGGCGTTTATCGTACCGTAAAAAGTTTTTTGTGCCGCCAAGGCCGCGGCGCAAGCGGCACCCTCGACGTATTGCTGTGTTTTGGCTCCATGAATTTGTGCCTTTTACCCAAAAATTGGTCGGTCAGGCTGCAATTTCAAAAAAAGTGTTTATTTTGTTGCAGAAAAATAGTATAATTACTCCGTAATATAGTTAAGTATACCGCGTGCCATCCCCTACGGCAGCGGATAAATTTTGAGGTGACCACTGTTATGGTTTTTAGTATGTATGACCCCAAGCTGCTCGAAGGCGTCCGCACGATCCATTTCATCGGCTGCGGCGGCTCCGGCACCTATCCGCTGATCCAGATCCTGCACAGCCGCGGCTATGCCATCACCGGCTCTGATGTCGAGGAAACCAAAAACACCGAGGCCGAGCGTGCCCTCGGCGTGCGCGTCTGCATCGGGCATGACGCCGCCAACGTCGGCAACGCGGACCTTGTGGTCTACAGCGCCGCCATCCATGACGATAACCCCGAGCTGCAGGCTGCCCGCGCCCGCGGCATCAAAGCTGTTGAGCGCAGTGTCATGCTGGGCTACATCAGCCGTACCCATGCCCAGAGCATCGGCGTGGCAGGCACCCACGGCAAGACGACGACCACCGGCATGATCACCACAATGCTGGAGCTGGCGGGCAGGGACCCGGCGGCGGTTATCGGCGGCAAGCTGCCCCTGATCGGCGGCTACGGCAAGGCCGGCAGCGGCCAGAGCGTTGTCATCGAAGCCTGTGAGTACCACGAGACCTTCCTGCATCTGACCTGCGCGGTGGGCGTCATCCTGAACATTGACAACGACCATCTGGAATATTACGGCACGATGGGCAAGCTCAAGCTGGCGTTCCAGAAGTTTGCGCTGCTGTCCCGCACCGTTGTCTTTAACATGGACGATAAGAACACGATGGACGTCGTGAACTCCATTGACCGTCCGGTCCTGAGCTTCGGCATCGAGGAGGAGGCCCGTTTCCGCGCCGTCAACATCGGCGAGTACAAGCCCGGCTTCTTTGAGTTCGATGTCCTCGAACTCGGTGAGCACTTCGCCCACATCAAGCTGGGCGTGCCCGGCTACCACAACATTTACAATGCGCTGGCCATGTGCTGCTGCGTGCGCCCGCTGGGCCTCAAGCCCGAGGACGCCGTTCGCGCAGCCGAGCAGTTCCACGGCACGGGCCGCCGCTTTGAGATCAAGGGCGAGTGCAACGGCGCGGTCATCGTCGATGACTACGCCCACCATCCCACCGAGCTGGCCGCCACGCTGGCGACGGCCAAGGAGATGGGCTATGACCGCGTCATTGCCGTGCATCAGCCGTTCACCTACAGCCGCACCAAGATGCTGATGGACGACTTCGCCAAGGTGCTGCGTGCCGCCGATCAGGTCGTGCTGCTGCCCATCATGGGCGGCCGCGAGAAGGACGACGGCAGTGTCAGAAGCGAGGATCTGGCCGCCAAGCTGCCCGGCAGCGTCGTGGTGGACGGCCTCGAGGGTGCCGCCGCCTGGGTCAAGAAGAACGCCAAAAAGGGCGACCTCGTCGTCTGCATGAGCTGCGGCGATCTGTACAAGGCCGCGGATATGATGGTTGAAAAATAAGCTTTGCGACAGGCTGCCCGGGCGGGCGGCCTGTTTTTTGGTAGTGACAGAGCGGTAGGGGCCGGGCATGCCCGGCCCGGTAGTGTAAGGCAGGCGGCTTCCTGCGGAAAGGCAGCGGGCCGCACATGTGCGGCCCCTACCGTGCGGCATCCCGGTAGGGGGCGGCGTCCGTGACGCCCCGGCGGGGTGAGGGC
>OLXW01000812.1_pt1 | contig 19307 bp, 17 predicted proteins | sample 1673551 | NCBI WGS metagenome assembly OLXW01 (sample SAMEA103958114, study PRJEB25191) | human gut metagenome | reverse complement strand
GCCTCCCTCATCCAACTGTCTGCGGACAAGCGATGCTATGATATCGTATGGAACATTGGTCTCAAAACAGCCGTCCAGACTGTCCATTACTGAAAGATAATTCTTAAGGAACGCAGGCTGGGTCGCCTTATCTACTACACCCTGGATAACTGCCATCTGGTCACGGCCTCTCTGACGGTCACCCTCCTTGAAAGCATAACGCTCCCGGGTAAATACCAGTGCCTGCTCACCATTTAAATGGTTTTCACCTTTATTAAAATGATATCCTTTGGTGTTCTGTGAATCAAACTCATAATCTGAATTAACAGTAATACCGCCAAGTGCGTCAATAATCTTCTCAAATCCTGCAAAATTAAGCCTGAAATAGTAGTTGATATTAATATCATATAACATATTCAGAGTATCCATACTTACATTTACGCCGTAAATTCCGGCATGGGTCAGTTTATCCGGCACACCATTTGAAATAGACAGCGGAACAAAATAATCTCTTGGCGTGGATATCATCAGGATCTGTTTTGTTCTGGTATTCACAGTAAGGATAATATTTACATCACTTCGGCTGGAAGCTGTCATTTCTCCTCTGGTGTCAATACCACTCACATAGATTGTATACACTTCATCTGTCACTGCCGCATCTGCGGAACTGTTATCTGAAGTCTCTGTCGTGCTGCCGGTAGCTTCAGTTACCTGAGGAGTCTTTCTCTGGACAACTGTTTCAACCTGAAGTGATGCAATCTCCCTGAGCTGGGAAGAAAAAGAAGAATAATTATCCATTTCATCCAGTACATCAAGATATGCCTGATTCAAAATGATCGCCCCAGTGGTTCCATTATTTAAGCTGTCTGCAAGTTCAGACAGTCCACTATACTCATTCGTCTGAACATCACTGCCAAGTTCATAATACATCTGCTGCAATGCCTGATCTGTATTATCCCTGTCAAGTTCACTGAGAATACCAAATGTATAGCCGGATGCATCTGCCAGCTTCTGTGCAGGGTCATCCTCTTTCACATATACATTAATCTTCGTAACATCCTTATTCACACCTGTAATCGTATCCAGCGCGGAAACTGTTTTATAAATATACAGACTTCCTGTTCCCAACACTGCTAATATCAGAACTGAAAGTACAACTCCAATGATAAAACGTATCTTTTTTCTTGCTTTTCGCACAAGTAAATACACAAGTAGCAGAAATACAAGCAACACAGCTGAAATCACACCGATATATTTTACTGATATAAGCTTCGTATAAAGAAGAAGCACTATAAAAGCCATCTCTGCGCAAAATAGTACCGCGGAAATAATAATTCCGGGAACTCTGTCCTGTTTCTTTGTCTTAATCATTATGACACCTCGTATCTTTACTGAACTATAACTGTGAGTTCTGCAGTATTAGACATATTTCCGGCTGAATCAACCACATAATAGCTGCAGGTATAAGTTCCCGGTGTATAGGTATTAACCTGTCCGTTAATCTGTATTCTTCTCCATAACTCACTTACATTATCAGTATCATCCTTTATCTCTTTTACATTAGATAAAAGATCCACTGAACTTCCCACAGAAGTCTTTATGTAATATTCATTCAAATAAATCTTCGGATACTGTGCCGGCATATCATCTGCCATTTTCTCCTGCTCTGCTGCAGTCTGAGATGCAATATCATCACCTGCCGGTGTTGGTGTCGGTGTCAGTCCGTCATCTGCTGATGCTTCCCCGGAATCAGATTCTTCCGGTGATGAATCACCGGTTTCCACATCTTCAACAGGTACAGGGGTCGGTTCCGTACCTTCCGATGTGTCATCATCATTCTCTCTGCTCTCTTTCATTTTCTCTGGATCTGTGCTCATATTTCGTTTCAGCTTCGCAATATTATTGGAAGCATCTTTCGCAACGTACGTCACCACCACGTTTGAATCGTCTACTTCATAGACAGACTCCACTGTAAGTGAATCCGAAACATCACCATCTTTATCGTCAATCGCTTTAATCCCTTTAAGAAGCTGTGCATCACTCATTCCCGGATTATATTCTGCCGCTGTTTCATCTGTGCAAATAATCTCAGGTGCCTGACGGTCAGACTGCTCTCTCATATATACAACTCCAGCACCCAGTCCTATACATATAACAAGCAAAACCGCAATCCATTTCTTCGCCATAATCAATGCTCCTTACTGAGATTCATCTTTACCATAATATTTGCCATAATATTTACCATAATATTTGCCATACTTTCCGTAATATCCCTGTTTACTCATATCAATCTTATTCAAAATTACACCGAGAATCGGACAGTCACACTTTTCCAGCTGATCTTTTACTTCCTGAGCAAATCGATAACTGATCGCACCTGATTCCATGACAATAACAGAACCATCACATTCATCAGCGATAACTGCACTGTCAATTACACGTCCAAGAGGCGGTGTATCTATAATTATGTAATCATAAACCTTTCTAACTACAGAAAGAATACGTTTAAAATATACGCCTCCAAGGAGTTCTGCTGGATTGGGCGGTACAGTTCCTGCATAAATAACATGAAATCTTGGAATATTTGTAGCATAAATTACATTTTCAAGTGTTTCCTGATGCGAAAGCAAATGCGACAGGCCTTTCACCTGTTCTTCCACCTCTGTCCTTCCCATAAGAACAGATTTACGAAGATCTGCATCAATAAGCAACACCTTTTTTCCTGAATCGGAAAGAGACAGTGCAAGATTCAAAGACACAGTACTTTTTCCTTCATTCGCTGTACAGCTTGTAATTGCGATCACTTTCTTCTCTTCTCCGCAAAAAAGGAGATTTGTACGCAAAGATTTATAAGATTCATTAGCACTGTAATCCAGTGCCGGACGATAAATATTTACTTCTTTCATAGCTACTTTCTCCCTTTACTCCTTTTTTGCTTCTTCTGTTTCTTTCTTTTTTTCTTCTTACGTTCATCCTCTGATATAGGAATTGTTCCCAATGTACTCAGCCCCAGATAGCGTTCTACATCTTCCTGAGTCTTAATCGTATCGTTTGAAATATAGGCTATAAGCACAGTTGCAACTGCTGCAATCACTCCCAAAATTCCGCCAATCACACCATTCTTAGTAGCACTTGGGCTTACCTTCTGTTCTGGGATATTCGCAGATTCAACTACATTAACAGCATCAATATCCATTACATTCTTGATATGATTTGCTGCAACATCTCGAATTGCATTTGCAATCTCACATGCTTCATAAGGATCTTTATCACGAACTGAAATCGACAAGATACGGGTATCTGTAGCAGAATCTACAGTCATTTTACCAAGTAACTGCTCATGTGTTAAATTTAAGTTCAGTTGAGTAATAACTCCTTCTGTAACAGTACGACTTTTAATCAATTCCGCGTAATCTTTTGTCAAAGACAAACTGGTCTGCATATCCTGGCTAGTCAGTGTATTACTATCTTGTTTACTCAGCACATACATCTTCGTTGTAGACTCATACTGCGGTGTAACAAATAAATATGTACCGACAATAGCTACGAGTCCCACAATAATACCGACCAATATAATTACCCATATTTTATTCAGCAAAACATGAACTATCTCCGATACGTCAACTTCAATTTCATCATTATCCTGTATATTAAGTTGTTCCATTATACTTTATCTTTCCTTCCTTCTTTTTGCATCTTTTAAAATCTTCTGAGGATTCTCTATAAACAGATTGTTTGCATATGTCTCTCCCATCTTCTTCTTCACATAGCTGTATGCTTCTCCCACTCTGGAAATTCTGTCATACATATTATGACAGTCTGATCCCACAAACTGAACCAGATCATATTTCATAAGCTTTATGCAGAAACGTTTTATAAAAAAACCTTCCTTACCAATAATACTATCCGCATTAATCTGCATACAAGCTCCCATATCATCCAATTCCTCTACAAAATTCAAATCTAATCTAGTTGCTTCATAACGCTCAATATGTGCAATAACAGGTTTGTATCCATTAGATAGCAATGCATAAATCCTCTCACGTATGTAAGAAACCTCTGAATTTTCAGAAAACTCTGTCAAAACATACCTGGATCCAGCCATTGTGCTGACTTTACCTGCTTTAAGCATCTCCGTCATCTCCATATTTACATGAAATTCACAGCCCAGATATACTTCTAAATCATTACTAATTTCTGCCGCTGCCCTCTGCGCAAGTACAAATTGTTCTTTTATATGCTCTATAGGTGTTTCAAACATCTGAAAACGGAAATGAGGTGTCGCAATAATTCCTCTTACACCTTGATTATACTCCATTTGCAACAGTCTCTTTGTCTCTTCATAATCTGATGCTCCATCATCTACACCAGGTATAATGTGACAATGTACGTCGTATATACCTTCCTTAGGCATAATCTTCACTCCTCCTTTATATGACACAGCATTCAACATACCATCTTCATGATTAAACCATTTCTTGACAGGATTGTCAAGGCTTAGGAATACTTTCACGAATAGTTTCCTGCATTACAAAATTCTGTGCACAATCGGAATTCTGTGAATAATCTCCGTTATTCCCAGTGATAGCATCATTATAACTGCAATATACAGAACTGATACACCTAAATGAGTCATCAAAGACACTGGTAAAATTCTTTCCATAAAACGAAGTACAATTACGTGAATCAGATAAATTCCTAATGTATTCTGAGATATTTTCTGAATCACTGCATTTTTCTCTTTATATCGCACTGCTACCACAAAAACACTCATAACACTGCACAATGTAAAAATTGTAGTCTGACCATTCCACACAGTATCCCACGGTCTATCAGTGAAGTTTGAATACATCAAGCCAATGGCAAAAAGGCAGCAAAGATTCATGATCAGACTATACACGGCAATTTTTGTTCCCTTATTTTCAGCCCATACGGCAATCTTATCTTTATATCCATATGCCAATCCACCAAGACAAAAATAAATAAAGGCAAAACTATATGTATCCTTAAATGGATTAAATATATGAAAGAAATTCAGATTTTCTATCATTTTCGGATGTTGAATAATAACAGTACATAAAGTTGCCAGTTCATTCAACAGACTATTTCCAAAGATCATTATGCTTCCTATAGCAACAAAATAAATGAATATTTTTTTGTTGCTTTCATAAACTACATTCAACAGTGGAAATATAAGGTAAATACATACTAATATACCTAAAAACCACAAATGACTGATCCAGTTTGCTTTTAATTGCCACAATGTCTGAAACAATCCCCTAATTCCTAAATATTCTCCACGAATAATCATCAAAAAAACTGTTGTCAACACCCCCCATATGACAGCTACACATAGAATATGAACTGTTTTTTTTATATGCCTTTTCATATCAAAGTTTTTCCCAAACATCAGAAAACCATTAACAAAGAAAAACACAGGCACTGACATCGACAAAATTGCCATAATAAAATAATTCACATATGACATTGGTGTATCTGTCAGCACAGGCAACCAAGGAATTGCGCCATGATAAAAAACAACTCCATACATAGCTATACATTTTAACAAATCTAAATAAGAATATCTTTTTTTATTTGATTTTAATTCCATTATTTTCACCTTTATCTGCTCAGCACTTATGGATACAACCCCAAGTTGAACACATGCACAAACTCATATTTTTCATCATTAAAAAATAACGCCCCTAATGTTCCGCCACAATTTCCGCCTACCAGTGCAGTACACCTCGATAATAGTATAATGGAAGAAAGATATTCCAAACCAGAAAGATAATTATCATTTTTTCTCTCAAAATGCACATCTTTAATATAGGATATACTGTCATCCTGATCATAAATATCATCATAATAAACACGTTTGTTTTCAAGGATTTTATCAGGAAAAGCTTTTTCAAATGCATCTCTTATTTTTCGTTCTTCCGTTGCCAGATAAATGGCATCATATCCTTCATAATCCATGTACTTTCTGCAGATTTCAATCACTTTCCGGGTAGATGGCTGAACAGGATGTCCCGATGGTTTTAATGCCAGATAATCGGTTCCTCTGCAAATCACACCAAGTACTTTGTTCCTACCAGCAAATAAATGCTGATATTCAGCATCAACATACTGGCTTGTTTTTTGATTTAAGTGAACATATTTTTTATACCACTGGCACCAAATATGCAGTTCCTTTTTAGAATAAATATCTTTAAATGCAGGCAGATAAGCATTCGTCTTTTTTTTGCAGCTGACTTTTTTGATAGATTGTTTTATTTTCTGGCTCACCAGTGGTTTGAAATACCACTCCCATTGAATAACATCCTTTTTCCCATGATTTACACAAATGTCCGGATAACTACCGTGATAAAATCCATAAATCATTAATGCCAACATATTATGAAGATAGCAGAAGTTAAAGTATTCGTATTCAAACTCCCCTTCATAAATTTCCATAATCTTTGGATGTCTCATATCAGATATTTTCATTCTGCCATCATTTGCATGCATTTCAGCATAATGATGATACGGAAACCTCTGTATTTTCTGCTCTATCGCATATAAGTTAGGATATATTTTATTTTTATAAAACGATCGAATGTCTATTGTAATCCCCTCCCTTATTTTATTATGACGCATGGATTTCCAATCACCAGGCAATTATCTGGAACGTCTTTCATAACCACTGCCCCGGCCCCTATTTTTACATTATTCCCAACAGTAATGTTACCTGCCACTACAGCATTGGTATAAATAGAAACATTATTGCCAATAACTGGTCCCTGTTCACATCCCACATTCTTTCCTATAGTAACCCCTTGCCACACAGAGAGATTCTCACCAATCTTATGTGCAGCAATAACTGTTCCATGCCCATGATAACAAACCAATCCACCACCGATTTCACATCTGCCAATTTCCATATCCTTTTTTATCGGAAAGAAAAGGCGCAAAATAATAGCCTTTATATAACTTTCTTTTTTCAGACGAAAATCCAGAACATTGCGAAAACATTTATCATATAAAATAACCTCAGAAAATGTCCGGTAAACATTTTTATATCTTCTTCCTCCATAAGCAAATCTTTCTAAATCTTTGAAAATATTGAATTTAAATCTGCATCTTTTAATCAAAAGATAGATGATAAAAGTCCGTGGAAGATTCAATAGCCAATATATTTTCTTCATAAACCGTAAGTCTCCCCCTTTTCTATCTTTTTATTTTAAACAAAATCATCAATGCTAATATACATTTGTATTGAATAAGTGCATTCACTAGCCGTTTCATAATCTGTAAATGAGAACTGTCAAAATCTTTTATTACCTTTTGTACTGTTTCGTCTTTGCAAATGACTCGAATATTCTTTCTAACAGATTGTTTCTTCGGATTTAAAATGACCTCTTGTGCAATGCACCGACGAACTCGCCCAAGAAAAGCCTTATATAATCGCTGCCTGTATACTTCTGGTTCAAATATCTGATCCAATTCCTGTATCTCTTTCTTCAACAATATTTTTTCCATTCTAAAACGATTTGCTTTATAACTTTTTGTTAATGAAGTCCCATTATCACAATAATAATAATTCGGCGTTTCTTCTATCACAACACATTGTGCTTTTATCAGATACTGCATATGAAAAATAATATCTTCCGATATATATTCACGTTCAGACGGAAAAAAGATACCATACTTTTTAATAATATCCAACGAATAAAGTCCTTTCCAAACAGACATTCCAATTTCAACATCACCCGATGCCCCTGGAAGAGAGCCAATCATTCCAAGCAACAGCTCTTTGACCTTCTCCCCATCATATCTGTCCTTCTTGTATGTTTCTCTAGCCAATAGATTTCTTCCATCCGCTGTCCGATCATAATATCGACAAAAACATGTATCTGCATTTTCATATTGCAACCGACGATAGAGGCGTTCAATCATTCTGACATCCGTATAGTCATCAGAATCTATAAATGTTACATACTGCCCCTGTGCTATATCCAATCCGACATTTCTGGCCATACCCAGTCCAGCATTTTTTTTATGTATCACACGCACTCTTAAATCCTTTGCCGCATATTGATCACATTTTATACCACAATTATCAAGAGAACCATCATCAACCATAATAATTTCTATATTCCTATATGTCTGGTTAAGCAGAGAGGTCATGCATCTGTCTATATACTGACTGACATTGTACACTGGAACAATAATACTGATTAATTTTTCCATATCCATTTCCTCTGTTTCTAAATAGAATTCAATATATCACCAATGTTTTTTCCCATTGCATAGTATGTATAATTATCTTCAAATTCTTTTTTCCCATTTTCACACAGACAACTATAAAGTACTTTATCATTGAAAATCTGGTCCAAAGCTGTCAGTAATGATTCCTCTGTCTTATCTATAATTAGACCATTATAATGATCTATCACATAATCATCTGTTACACCATGAGAACGAGTAATTATAACAGGAACCCCCATATTCATAGCATGCAGAAGAACCAGCTGACCGGCTGCAATTGTATCATCATCAAGTGCAATGACAACAACCTTCGCATTTCTCATGTATCGCAGCATCTCCTTCCCAAAAGTATTTTTTCTCACCTCAATATTATTGTGAGATTCTTCATTCAACATGTCGCAAGCAAGCACCAGTTGATACTCTGTCTTTTCAATAGTTCTAATCAGAAACTCATAGTCCCGATTGCTTCTTCCTGTTGAAAAAAGATAATTTCTTTTCTTTAATTCATTATCATCAAACTGTTCTGCTTCATATTGAATAGCGCCACATTTTGCAAAGCTAAAACGTTGTTCATCCATACCAAAAATGTTTTTATACATTAGACTCTCACTTTGTGTTGTCAGAATAATTTTATCGACATACTGTGATGTAATGGCATATTTAACAAAATGATAAAAGATTTTTCCTGGCAGTCCCCGCTTCTGTTTATAAATAAATGTCATGATAACAAGCCTATATTTCTTTTTCAAATGAAATAATCTGCAGAAAAAAGCAATGGCAATACCATAAAATTGCTGCCAGCATAAAACCGTTTTACCTTCATATTCTGAAGCTGACAAAATTGTTTTCAAGGCTACCGTAAAAAATTTAATATATCGCCCAATCCCATATATTGTATTGTTTTCATATAAAGCTACTTTCCATTTCTCCTGAGTTATTTCCTGTACCCCTTTTATAAACCCACTAGCTTCATCATAATCACTGTCTATGATCAAGACATTTTGGGGCGCTGAAGATTTTTTCATTCAATCTGACTCCCTAATTCTTTATAGTATCTTTCTAGTATCTTGTATGCATTTTTTATATTATAGCAGCTATCTGTCACCTTTTGACTTTTTGCTGCTCGATTCTCAAACGTCTTTTCCTTCATAATTTCCAAAATCCACTCGGATTTCTTTTTATTTAATGAAATAAATTTGCAATTTCCAGAAAAATTCACTTCTTTTGGAACTTTATCCGAAAACAGGCAGGTCAATCCAGAAAACTGCGCCTCAATTCCCGTCACTGGAATTCCTTCAAAAAATGACGGCATAACAAAGACATCCATTGCCTGATAAAGTTCATTCACATCATCTCGACTCCCCAAAAAGTAAACCACCTGATCCAATCCATAATGATGAACTCTATCTCGCAATTCTTTTTCTTTCTCTCCTGTACCGATTAAGAGCAACCTCGCATTAGAATCATATCTGTACAGTTCTTCAAATATGTCTATGAGAAAACGGTGATTCTTCTGATATGAAAGTCTTCCGACATGACCAATAACAAATTTATCTATAAGCTTCAATTTCTTTCTTACATCATTGCGATTTTTTTCGTTATAGACAAATTGATCCGTTTCAATAGCGTTAGGAATAACTTTAAATCGATGATATCCAAAAAGAAACTTGCCTGCTTCCTGTCCACAGGCACAGTATTCATTAGCAACACTCGTAATTTGAGTTCGAAAGAATTGTTTTAACGGATATTTAAAATCTTTGTCAATAGAAGTATTATGACTGTGGGCAATTCTCACGGGAATACGCGCTTTTTTTGCAGCCAATAATGGCAAATAACTCATCGTATCTATATGGGAATGAATAATCTGATACTCCGGATGATCATAAAAAAATGTGCGCATCCATTTAAAATATTGTAGATAATTTTGAGGATATAAACGAGGCGCATAATACATTTTTCCTCCAAGTGAAATGATCTCATCATCGTAATCACTTTTGTAAGCGCGATGTGTCAAAAAGTCAAACTGTATATCCTCTCTATTAATATTTCTATAATAATTCATAAGCATCGTTTCCAGACCAGCACGATGCATATCATTTACAACCTGTAAAACTCTCATCAGCAATCTATCTCTTTTCCATTGATATGTATAATTTATATCTCTGCTGCCATCCCCACGTAATTGTACAAAGGAACAACACTGCCATACACCATGCAACTGTCGGTGGCAAATTCATCAATTTGCAGATAAGTTCCAAAACAAGTGGGTGAAATCCATAAAGAATTATAGATGCTTTTCCACTATAGTATCCAACGATGGTCATTCTTTTTGTTTTAGCAGGATGCATCAACAAAAAGAGGAATAAAAATAAAATAGCAGGCAACAGGCAAAAACTTCCTGTTGTTCCCTCTGCGAAGCCCAAATAATTGGCCACTTCTACTTCTGCAATATCCATCAGAATCCATATAATCATAAACACAGCTATTTTCCTTGGAAATTTACGTTCCAAACATGCATTTATCCAGATATTTTTCTGATATGACAAAAAATTCCCCAAAAAGGCAAAAGGACAAATACATGTGATAAAACGACGAATATACAAAAAATCATACCATACCATCAAACGATTCATTAACGGTATCTTTTCCCATAAAATCAGACCATACCAAGTATATGTCAGTGACCCGAATATAAATCCCAGAATGCATAATATCCAACATAATTTTTCTTTCTTCCATTTCAAGCTGAAATGGAGAACAACAACTGCCACCATCATTGATGGAAAGAACCACAAATGATAATAAGTACCATAAATAACAAATCGTTTGACAACCGTATAAATTATATTTTCTACAGACATGCCACTAAAATGATGGCATACTGCATCCCACGCTACATAAATAACACTCAGTAGCACATAATATTTAAACAATGATTTCAGATTTTTCAGCCACATTTTAGGTTTTTCAACGGAATATTCCGTCAGATAATAACCTGTTACACAGGCAAAAAATGGCACTACCATTCTGCCAAATACGCTGTTGATGATATGCCCCATTAGCGGTGAAATATCACTAAAAGCATCACTATGAACACTCACCACCAAAAGTGACGCCATCCATTTTACCAAATCAATTGAATTATTTCTGACCTTCAGTCGTTTTTCCTGCATATTTTCCACCATTTACGTTTTATTTTCTTAAACATGTCATTTTTTTCTACTTTTTTAATACTGTCTGCGATTGTTTCTTTTCGAATCATTTTAAAAAAAAGATCTCTGGAATATTTATCCCATGGAGAAATCAGCATACTTTGGTTATAAGCCAATACTTTTTCCAAATCCACCTCTCTACTGATAATTCCATTTTGAATACTGTTCCAGAACTTTTTTCCCTTCTCATTCTGCACAAAGATAAGTGAATATCCCTTATTTTCCATCCAATCTTTCCATATATTCTCACAGCCCCAGAAATCTCCAAGGGTTAAATCGCTAACTCTTGCAACCGTACGAAAAACACAATTAAAGCATGACCGCCTAAGATTCATATTTTTTAAAAATGACTGCAGGTAAACATCCTCATGCATATTCTTCCTATAATACTGTCCCTTCTCTGTTATCATTGCCATGGAAAAGTCATTCCATCCTTCCGTTTTATCTCGAAAACAAATCTGCGTCGGATTTCCATTCAATTCGACATTTTCATCTATATACTTTTCAAAAACTTTAGGCGAACTGATACCATGGCAGATAAAATCCACAGTCAATAAACATTCAGGTTTCTCTCCAAGGAACTTGAGCAATGCGTCCACCTGACATGGAGTTCCACTAAATAAAACCCATCTTCCCTCTTGCAAAAATTCTTTAACCTGCTGGTAAGATCTTCCCACATCACTCTGCATATATTTCGATCCAAGCAGTAGATCTAAATCTTCCAACGTTTCTACATACGTGTGGATTGCCTCCAGACCATCCATTTTTACGCCAAAAACAACTCCTTGTCGGCTTAACACTTCTCTTGACAGTAATTCAAATATACCGCCTGAAGATGCCTTTAAACGTCTGATTAAGTCTTTATTATACGCAGCATAAACATGTACTTCTTTTGGAGGATTAGTCACAGTATTATAACAATACTTCTCACATCGACCACATACTACACATATTTTCTGATTAACAAAAGGATAATAAAATCCTTCTGAATCTCTTTCCATTTTTATACATTCTGCAGGGCACACATTGCTACATAATCCACACCCAGTACATTCATCTTTGTTCTTCAGTTTCATTTTTTGCCTCTCTTTAGCATATGCTGAACATCTTGCTTTTCTTTTTCATTCATTCCCCAAAAATAGAGCATGACAAAGTAACAGCCAACAAACACTACAATCTGTATCAAAAAATCCAACCATGAATCAACTGCAAAAAAATATTTGACAATCATTCCCTCTACGCTTGCTACTGCCAATATAATACTTGGCTGAACAAGATTCCTGAAAAACAATGGGATGTTTAATCCCACCTTTGTATGATAATACCAATTCATCATAATAATATTACCAATAACCGTTGATAATGTTGTTCCAAAAGCAGCTCCTGTTGCCCCAAAATATTTTCCAAGCGGAACACTAATTCCCAAATTTGCAAGAGCAATAATAAAATAAATAATCGAACGAAATTTATGCATATTCTTAGCACGCTGAATTTCGATACCAATATTCTGAATTAATGGAATAATATAGGGAATCATAATTAAAGCACCCACATAATAGGCTGACTCATATCCTTCTCCCGCCCATTTACTGATAAAGAATTTGCCATATAGTAGATATCCTACCAATACAGCAGATAAAATCATATACTGAATGCGCCCAATTCTTATAAATAACTGATCTAAGACAGAATTATCTTTATTTTCTGCAACTAATCGATTCACCCGCGGAATAAAAACGTTCGAAACCGCTGTTGACATATTCATAAAATACTGATTAAACTGACTTCCAACAGAATAAATCGCCACCACAGTTGCTCCCTGAACTGCCCCCAGAATAATCTTGTCTACGTTTAAATTAATCTGTGAGGCAATCTCATTTAAAAAAATGAACATAGAAAATGTCCCAACTTTTTTTAAAACGTTTAATTCCATACCTCGAAACTGAAATTTCATCCACAACTTGACAATACAATAATAAATATTCATACAAAATCTAAATACTGACAATGCCAGATTCACCAAAACCAGTGCTGTGGAACGATATCCCATGTATAAAAGCGATAATGAAATAACCGGTATCAGAATCGTTACTGTGATCAACATAATTCTTTGGAAAATATACCGTTCATGAGCTGTAATATAACAGTCAAAAATAATATTTGGAAACGTTACCGCCATGGAAAAAATAAGGATTACCATCAAAATACGAACCTGCTGAACATCCGCTGCTGTCAAACTATTTTGAAATAGCGCATCAGCAGAAATAATCATTCCACCTCCAACAATACAGGAAAGAACAGCTAATCCACAGAATACCAGCAGAAAAATGCCGTTAAGTTTTCGAATCTCTTCTTCCTGATTTTTTACTTTATATTCATAATAGAATTTAACATAAGAACTGCCAAATCCCAAACTCAATAATCCAAGGTAGGAGACCGTCGAGCTGCCCAATTGATAAAGTCCGTATTCATTTTGCCCAAGAAAACGCAGCATCAACGGTGTATAAATAATAGCACTGATATTCTGAATAGCTATCGTTACGTAACTCAACAGAGTTCCCATTTTCAGCTGATTAATATTTTTATGCATTCTCTTTTGTCTCCTTTTGTATCTGCATTAAAAAATTTCCGAACTTCTTTTTCTCCTTTTCTATTATTTTATCTGTCTTTTTAAAACTCATATTCAAAATTTTTTTGTCATCTATTTCTTTTTGTCTTCGCTGAAGACACTGCATTTTTGACAGCAATGTATCCAATCGTGACTTCATAGTTTTAAAACCATCTTTTCTTTCAAAAACAATAAACGGTGTATGAAAAATCAACGAGAACACTGTACCATGAAACGAATCCGTACAGACACATGTTGCATGATGAATTAAATACAAAAATTCATCCGGTGCAATTCCAAAATGTTCCTCACTCTGTAATTCAAATATTTTCAAATTTTGTTTCTTTGCAAATGTTTGAACCCAATTTCGATAAGAATCATCATAGCTTCCAAGATAATACGTTAAAACATATTCCTCTGGACATTTCTCAGGTTTTTTTTCAATTTTTTCCCACTGATATGCAGATAAGTACATCGTTGGATCACAAAGAACTTCCGCCTCTCTTCCGCACAAATTGCGAATCAATTCTGCACCTTTTTCTTCCCTTACAGACAAAAGCCGAAAATCACGTATCCATTTTGAAAAATCTTCTTTATTTCTCTCTGGAATTTCCTCAATGGCAATGCTGGGAGAAATTGCAATTTTCTGCAAACTTTCTGCAAACGTCAGAAAATTTGCTTCTGTACAATACTCCAAATAAGGATTCCAGACCTGATCACTGCCTGCAATAAAATAATCGTACTTTTCACTCAGCTTTTCAGGAACTTTCTCATTAATCATTTGTGAGCTTCGATGAATATATGTTTTATTAAATCTGTAAAAATTCAGAATTCTGTTTTCTTCTTTTGTTAAATGATAATGTAAAAACCTTTTGATATACAATTTACGCAAATAAACAGGATTTTCTGTATCAAAAACATTTGTCGTTTTCCAAATAGTTTCTGCAGAAATCCCAACACTTTCCAATGCTTCCTGAACAGCATAATTTTGCAACCGATTACCATAATTATATCCGTTTGTAATTGTTACAATTCCTGCTTTCATATTTCTCCTTATATCTCCATTGCTTCAAATGGGTATAAATAAAATGTACCCAATAATAGCCTATATAATTTTTATGTTTCAATAATATATAATCTATAAGATGAATATCCTTATATTCTTTCTGCTTTTCTAAAAAATAGATAAATCTTTTATCTTTCATAATTCTTCGTATTTCATTGCATCGTTTTTTTAACGACAGCTCTTTCCAGACAACCAGATAGGCTGCCGCTGTATTAATACCCTGATAGAAAAAATAACGATTTAATTCTTTCTTTGCCCGTGTACTCAAATGATAATAATGCTTGTCCATATATATGATTTCCCTATCAATATCCATCTGCATTTCAAAAGCATTATCATAATATGCACTGCCTGCTCCCTCCCCCTGTCTGATATTATATATAAACAGCGGAAAATCAGATACTATATATCTATTTACATATTTGAAATACTGCATATTAAATCGAATATCTTCACCATATACAACCTGTTTTGGAAAATATAACTGTTTTTCTTCTATAATATCTCTTCGAAATAATTTACCTCCCTGAAGCATAAACACCTGCTCATTCAGCAATTGAGGAAATGCTTCCTTATTGCTGTGTAGTTCATATTCTGCTCCTCTCATTTCATTGATATATTTTTTATTGGTTCCCTCAATTTGTTTTGCATAGTTGAATACAATCCACTGACAATCCTGTTGAATATATGTCATCATTCTGTCAATAGCTCCGGGCTCAAGCACATCATCTGAATCAAGAAAATAAATCCATTCACCGGAAGCTGCTTTTAACCCTGTATTTCTGGCCATACTAACTCCCTGGTTTATCTGATGAATCACTTGGATGTAATTATATTGCTTTGCCAGTTCATTCATCTTTTCCAATGATTTGTCTTTTGAACCATCATCAATTAATATAATCTCACATCCTGAAGGATTCTGACTTGTTACAGAACAAATACATCTTTGAATATATTTTTCACTATTATATACAGGCACAATAATACTGATTTTTGTCACTGTACAATCTCCTTTAATTTTTTAATTCTCACATATATTCTATGAATTCCACAATAGATATAACCTTTTTTGTGCTTTAATAACCAGTAATCAAGATTATGAATACGCCCCGCAGATTTTTCTCTCTGTAAAATATTCTGAAAAAAAGAATCATTTAATATCATCAACGTATCTCTTTTCTTTCTTTTCCGAACCATCCTTTCAACAGATGCAATGCATTGCGCATAGTAAAAGTGATTCATTTTATTTTTAGCTTTCGAACTTATGTCATTTGAACTACATAATATATTCTGCATTTCCTGACATATTTTTTTCTGTAATTTCCATTCATTAGTAACCTGATTACTTAACCCTGTTGTTAAATGACAATTATAGCAATATACAGTCTTCTGAAGCACAACAAATTTCTTTATATGTACAAAATAATGTGTATTAAATAAAATATCTTCACCATATGCTAATTTTTTATCAAAGCACAATTGATACTGTTGCAAAATCCGACGATCATATAATCTTCCCCATACAAAGTGAAAAAGCCGACTTTCTGTCAATTCAAACAATTCATTTTGACCTCCCACATGAATATTTTCCTTAAAAAATTGCCGGTTATATATTCTTTTTCCACTTTTTTCTTCAATCATAACATAATTTCCAATTACCCATTCTGCCTCTGAGGTATACGGTACCATATTATCCAGTGCACTCTCTATCAATCTATCATCTGCATCCAAAAATAGAATATAATCACCGATTGCCTTTTCCATTCCCAAATTCCTTGCACTACTTACCCCTTGATTTTCAGAATGAATAACCTGTACAGCAGAATATCTCTCTGCATAAAAATCGCTAATTGCCACTGTATTATCCTCAGAACCATCATCAACAATAATCAATTCATAGTTTTTATACGTTTGTCTTAGAACACTTTTTATACACTTCTTTAATGTTTTCTCTGCATTATAAGCAGGTATAATAATTGAAATAACAGGAAGTCTATTTCTCATATCATCAATTTTTCCTTTTTATATAGATTACACCACTTTACAACTTTTTCATAAAAAAATATCGTACAGGACTTTCTGATGTATAATGAATTTGACCCAAAACATTACAAAGGAAAGTGACCCTGTACGACAAAAACATTATACAACGAAAAAACACTGATTGGTAGACTTCATCAATATTTTTTGATTTATTTTGAAACTTTTTCTGTTCCGACAGCAGATACCTTATTTCTGCTGATATTATCCATACTGACCTTAGAATCTGCACATTCCATCCGGTTTCTGTATCAGCATTTTTTATCCGGAATAACGGAGAAATCACTGAATGTATTTTATTATGTATGTTCCTATGCAAAGGTTGATTATTCCAGATTTATGAATACCACTGTCAGGATTACTTTGAAGCTGATACCGGATTCATTGCAGACGCAGCCTGTATTTCTGTGCGTGGATGATACGATGGTATCTAAATTTGGCACAAAATTTGAAAATGTTTCAAAACTGTTTGACCATGCTGCACACAACGGTTCCAACTATCTGAATGGACACTGCTTTGTGAGTGTCATGCTCTGCGTACCTGTCTGGAATAGGGATAAAGTATCTTATCTTTCCGTTCCTCTTAGCTATCGTATGTGGCAGAAAAAAGAATCTAAACTGGAACTGGCAGCCTCCATGATCCGGCAGGTTATGCCTGAATTTCACAGCAAAGATCATGTCATCATCCTTTGTGACAGCTGGTATACAAAACAAAATCTGGTATCCATCGTTGATGAATATCCGAATCTGGATCTGATTGGCAATGCAAGGATTGATTCTGTCATGTATGATCTTGCACCTGCACAGACCGGTCGTCGGGGACGTCCTGCCAAACATGGAAAACATCTTTCTGTTGAAACAGATTTTACGTTTTCCAATGAAAAGATTGGTGATTATTATACCGGTGTCCGCCGGGTTCTCGCTAAGATCTTTGGCAATAGGGAAGTCCTTGCCTATGTCACTGCCACAGAAAAAGAACATGGTACAAAACGACTGTTTTTCAGTACCATTTTCCCGGAAGATCTGCAGATTTTCTGTGCATGGCAGGAAAAAGCACCATTGAACCAGACCGGAAGTGACCGTATGAAATACATTCCACTGTTGCTATATTCGTTACGCTGGAATATTGAAACAAGCTACTATGAACAGAAAACGTTCTGGTCTTTTTGTAACTATATGGTGCGAAGCTGCAAAGGGATTGAAATGCTGGTCAATCTGATTAACATCAGTTACTGTGCCATGAAGATTCTGCCCTATCAGAACGAACATTTTTCTGAGTACCGTACAAAAAGCGTACAGGAGTTTCGTTTTGAATTAAGTCAGGGCATTCGCAGTCAGATATTTTTTGCCACTTTCGTGAAAAATATCGAAACACATATAAAATCAAATGCCATGACAAAGGCCTTAAAACAGCTGATTCATCAACAAGTCTATCATTTATAAAGTTGTAAACTGGTGTTAGATGTATTGAGTAATAGAAAAAGAAAAAATCCTGCTTCGTATATTAAGCAAGTGGAAGATAAAGAAGCAGGGCTTTGCGAAAAAGTTCAAGATTTGAAAGAGAAGATTGAGTCTGGCGAAATTTATGGTAGTGAGCCGCATTGCTGTTTATTTAAAGAAAAAAATGTTTATTGGGATCAAGAAAATGTTCGCATGAATAAAAACGAATATGAAAAAGCGTGTCAGGAAATTGATGAATTGCTTTATTTTGCAGAACATATGGAAGACTGCCAAAATTATTTGTTCAATTTACCATATCGGGATTATAGAAAAGAATTTAATGGTGGAGAACAAATTTCATATAAAGAGTATCCGTTAGAGTATGCATATCGTTTTTATAGTTTAGTTGTTAATGAACAAGAGTTGGAAAAGAGATATGCAAAAAATCGGAAGGAACAAGTACTTCTGGAATGTATTCAGAAAAAAGAATATGGTGATATTAATTGGAAATTTATTGATGAAGAAAAGTTTCTGGATGAAAATGAGATTATGAAGATTCAGGAACAACTGAAAAATGTAAAAACTCTGGAAAGTGTGCAAGGAGTTTTGGAAAAAACAATGGTTTCGCTTAAGAAGACCAGAGCTGATTTGATAAAATATTCAAAGACTGCTATACAGTATAAGGGAATAGAAGATATGAAGTGTCCTTTAT
>OLXW01000786.1_pt1 | contig 19864 bp, 25 predicted proteins | sample 1673551 | NCBI WGS metagenome assembly OLXW01 (sample SAMEA103958114, study PRJEB25191) | human gut metagenome | reverse complement strand
GCAGCTTCTGACGCTGAAAACTTTGTTTTTGCACCCATTTCTCTTGCTTTGTCACGGAGTTTTTGCAAATCATCACCCGTTGCACCTGATACAGCGGCAACCTTACTCATGGCAGAATCGAAGTCAGAGGCGGTTTTCACTGCAGCAGTTCCGAGAGCCGTCACACCTGCGGTAACAGGCAGAAGTTTTTCTCCTGCACCTGAAATTTTATCGCCTGCATTCTGTAGAACTTGTCCTGCCTCACCGATTTTAGCAAGTTCAGAATTTGCATTTTTTGCTTCCGTTTCAAGTCTTTTCAGTTCGTTTTCCGTATCGACAATTTCACGCTGTAAGGCATCATACTGCTGCTGTGAAATTTCACCATTTGCAAGAGCAGTGTTTGCCTGTTCTGCCGCAGTTTTCAGTACTTCCAGCTTTTCTTTGGTGGCAGACACCGCATCGGCGAGGAGCTTGTGCTTCTGCGAGAGCAGTTCCGTGTTGGAAGGATCGAGTTTCAGCAGCTTCTGGACATCTTTCAGCTGTGTCTGCGTGCCTTTGATGTCTTTGTTGACACTTTCCAGTGCCTTGGACAGCTTGGTGGTATCGCCGCCGATTTCTACGGTAATGCCTTTGATTCTATTAGCCATACAATCTCACCCCCTATCAAAACTTATCAAAGTCACTCTGATCTGCCATCACATCATAATGACAATTGTCATTCTCCTGTTCGGTGAACATATCATTCACCAGACCAATGGTCAGAAAATCCAAATCGCCCATTGACAGCCCCATCTGCACACACCGCAGCAGAAAAAGCGGCGTTGTCATTTGGCGGTCAGTCGGGCGATGTTTTTTTTAGATTCTGCCTGCGTTTCGATGTTCAGACCCCACAACTCAATGAGCTGAGGCAGGATTTCATAAATGCTGAATGTGTTGAAGCCTTCCAGCCACTCGTCGGGAGAATCGGGAACATTTGCAGGGTCAGCGTGCTTTGCCATAATGTATGCGATGTTTTCAAAGACTTCCAGACTCTCAATATCGAGAGCAGAGTTTTCGGAATCATTTTCTCCCACAGATTTTTGCAGGCTGGAGAAATCTTTGTAAATATCTCTGTGAAATTTCAGACGATAAAGGCGAGGAACCGCAGCACTCGCCTTAAACGGCACTTCCATGCCGTCCACCAGAATATTTTTCTTGATTGCCATAGCGATGCCTCCTTATGAACTTGCCTTTGTGGTTGTGGTTTTCGCTGTCGTATCGGGATTGTACGGCATCTTGTACCAGTTATTGTAGGTGCTTTCATCAGTTGCTTCACAGGTTTTTGCCTTGACCAATCCGGTGGGAAGTGCCGATGCGGTCAGTGTCAGTGTTTCCGTCTTGACTTCTGTGGAATCTTCCTTGGTCTGACCTTCTGTGGCCGGTCTGCTTGCCGTGCAGCAATACAGTACATGACGGATCTTGTGCTTATCTCCCGAAAATTCAAACATCAATGCAAACTGCGACGGTTCTGCGGTGTTCTTCTCCACAAGCACACCGTTGTTATCGAGAATTTCTCCCAGAATTTCGGTGGCAAATTCGGTGGTGACAAGCGCCACTTCCAGGTCACCTTCGTAACCGGAATTGTTGTTGATGACATAGTACACACTGTCATCGGCATAAAAATTCTCATTTTCACCATTGGCATCAATGGACAGTGAAACCGCACCCGGTAAACGCATGGATTCACCGTACACAGGCACGGTGGGTGTTCCGTCAGCGTCCGCACCCCACTGGGTAATCTTTGCCCAATGGACGTTGCTCAGACCAAACTTGACCTTGTTTCTTTTGTTCGCCATAAAATCAAACCTCCATTTCATAAAGCACTTCATAGAGCCTTTCAGACTCTATCCATGCTTCTGTCTTGTTGTAAAAAATATGATGCTGCCTTAAAATCTCCTCCACACGTTCTTCCACTTCCGGTGATTTCTTATCCGTGTACAGTTCAATGTCCAGCTGTTTGAAGCTGTAATACATCAGATTATCAGCCGAAAAGGTATGCTCGCCGGGAGAAAGGAAAAGTAGAAAGGGCGGTGCAGGACTTTCGCCCTCTGCAAAGTGATGATAGGAAAAAGGACAATCCATTTCCTGCATCATTTCATTGATTTCTTCATAGGTCATGATAATGCCTTTCTGATCAGATTTTCCAATAATTCTTCGCCATTCTGTTCAGCCGGAGCAATATGCGGTTTTCCTGCAACGCGCCCACCGCCACGCTTGGCGTGACCATGCTCCAATAAATGAGCCAGCTGATAGCGGTTCTTGGAATAAACCGTCATTTGCAGAGAATGGCTGTTCTCGCTGACTTTTTTGGCTGTCCAGCTTTTTTCGTAAGCACCAGTGTCTTCCGGAGCATTTGAAGATATCTCTTTTCTAACTTCGGTTGCAGTTTTTCGGACTGCCTTTTTCACCTCTGTATCGGCAAGGTCAGCATATTCCTGTAAGCCTTTCATGATCTCACTTGCCATGTCATCAATAGATGTCACTGGGAGCACCTGCCTTTCGGACTTCTCCCTCAATTGCGAGATAGTCCATTTTTTCATAGTCGGGTTTTACACTGACAATATCAAATGTCTGTCCACGGAACAGAATCCTGTGTGTTGTGGCGTTCAAAGACAGCAGATAGGAACTCTGCCGAACAAGGAATGACACAGACTGTATTTCTCTGGAGATTCCCGTATTCACTTGTTCGGCAGAGCTTTTCACGCCGACTTTTGCCCAGCAGGAGAAAACCTCGTCCCACTTGGAAGTATGGTTTCCGATTTCGTCCACAACTGTTCGGTTCTCCAGAATGGTGATGCGCTGATTCAGCTTTCCGATTTCCATTAAAGAATACCCTCCCTTTGTGCAAACAGAATGGAGCGCAGATGCAATGTCAAGGCATGATAGTCAGGATCTGTGCGATTTTCGTAAAGATACCCCAGCGTGAAAAATATTGCTGTTCTTACTGTATCCTCATTTTCAGCAAACTGTTCTTCGTCCATTCTTCCCACGTCCATGCACAGCTTTTTGGCTGTCAGAAGTAAATCCTGAATCAGCTTGTCATCCTCGCTGTGATCCACACGAAGGTAGTTTTTTGCCTCTTTTAATGTTACCACCCACTCCAGCCCCTTTCTGCTCTATTATGCCTTTGTTGTGGATGTGCCCTTAATAGTCAGTGTCTTTACAGCCTCGGGAAGAATTAGCTTTCCGTCAACACGCTGCGACGCTAGGAAACCAATCTGTCCGTTTATAGCGAAAAGCTCATTCAGACGCTTAAGAGAACGTCCCTGTCTGTCAGCCACCCAGTAATAGGAATAGTCGCCGAATGCAATTGCCTTTGCACCTGCCGCAATGGTAGGAGCGTAGACAGAAGTCACATAGGGACGGTTCAGGATGGTGTCGGGAAGTCCAGCGGAAACAGCCGGAGACCAGATATACTGACCGTTATTGTCCTTTACCTTACGCAGTGCCTTCACCGTCTGCTCATTGAGAATCCACACCGCCTTTTTGCGGTAAGGACTCTTGAGAGAGTAAAACAGTTCAATGACGTCATCAAAAGTGATGGTCGCCCCCGTTGTGGTTGCACCGTTTTCAGCACCGCCTGTTGCAGCGAAAATGCCGGTAGGCTTGCCCTTACCGTCACCGATGAGGAACGCCTCTTCCTCCTTTGTGCCGATTCTACGTGCAAATTCCTTTGCAATATAGGATGGCAGGTCAAACACGCTGTCATTGAGAAGCTCCTCAGAGATCTTAATCGCAGTACCGACCTTGTAAGCGGAAAGTGCAATCTGACCGAAAGCGTCATCAGAAAGGGTGTAAGCCTCTTCCTCCTCCATCCAGCACGCCTCGCCCTTCTGCGTAATCACGGGGATTTTGCGGTCTCCACTTGATGTCTGAATTTTCGTTGCAAGAGGACGGAATACATTTTCCTCTTCAAGTGCAGAAATGAGCTTTCTTTCGTGAGGTAGCAGTGTGCCGCCTTATCATCTTTCGATGACAGGTTTGCACAAAGCCCCTCCCAAACCGTGCTTACACCTCTCGATGTACACGGCTTTCCATTCATTATTGACATGTCATTTATTTTGTTCCCTGTGAATCTTTTTGAAGCATTTCGGGCAAACAATCAACGTTTTACGTCTCATGTGAAGCATTTTCTTGCCCCATTCCGTAGTGCTTTTCAGATTCTTCATTTTACCTGCATGATAAATACAGCAGGAATCACTATTATCACCACACAGCTCACATACCCCTGCGCTTAACCGCACATATTGTGACAGCTTTTTCGGGTCAAAGGATTTGTATTGCCATGGGTCTTTATCGGACATCAACTTACCGGCTTTGCAGTCAGCTAACGAGACAAGCTTTGCATATTTGATACCGCCTTTAACTTCATGGGGAATAGCCCATTTGCCATCATGACGATATTTTTGGATGATTTTTCTCGTTGTGCTGTTGCTTTTGCTTGCAAGCGTCTTTAGACAGCTATATTCCATAAGATAACGGAAATAATTCAGCTTATCATAATTCGCTGCTAAGCAGTAATAATTGCAAATGCCACGGATTTGTGCATTATACCTGTTCACAATATCCACTTCCGAAAGATGTCTTAATCTTGGAACGCAAACCGCCCAGATTTCTCCGTTTGGTTTTTGTTCTATGATGTCGTTTTTGAACAGGAACTGCATGATCTTATCTTCGAGAGGTACAGTTAATTCTACAGAGTTATTCAGCGTTCTTTGTTTAACACCGTTTGCCTTTTTCTTTATCTTCTGGCTTCGGCGTACCGCAACGTCATAACCAAGGAAACGTACTCGTTCAGCACTGTGTGTGATCTTTGTTTTCTCAGCACTCAACTCTAAATGGTACTGCGTTGATAGAAATTCTCTCAGAATCTCTTTAATTTCTTCACAGTCTTCTCTGCTTCCGCTGATTCCAATTAGAAAATCATCAGCATATCGGCAGTATACAAGCTTTTTATCGTCGGACATTCTTGCGGGCGTTTTCAATTTTTGATTGCACACCGCTTTATATTCCTTGATTGCAAGCTCACGTTCCTCACCTTTTACCCTGTCAATCTTCTTTTGAAGTGTCTGCCTTCTTTTCGCTAAATGAAGATATTCCGGTGTCTGGTGTCGTGTAGACTGCTTATCGAACTTTTCCTTGAGTTTCATGACTTTCCGGTCAAGCTCATGCAGGTATATATTTGCCAGAATAGGGGAAATGATTCCGCCCTGTGGTGTACCGGAGATTGTGGTATGATATTGAAAATCTTCCACATAACCTGCTTTCAGGAAAGCTCTGATAATATTGATAAATCTGCTGTCCTTGATTTTGACTTCTAACGTTTTAATAAGCACTGCGTGGTCTATATTGTCAAAGCAACCCTTGATGTCGCCTTCTATGAACCATTTTACAGAACGAAAATTTGTCTTTATCTGGTCGAGAGCTGTATGACAACTTCTCTCCGGTCTGAAACCATGTGACTGGTCATAAAATAACGGTTCATAGATTGCTTCCAGAAACATTCTAACCGCCTCTTGCAGAAGTTTATCTCGAAATGACGGAATACCCAGTGGGCGCATTTTTCCGTTCTGTTTCTTGATATATTCTCTGCGCACAGGCTTCGGTTTGTACTTTCCTGACCTCAATTCTTCAATCAGTTCATGCACATATTCAGCACTAAAACCGTCAGCAGTGTCGTTGTCACTTCCGGGAGTCATTGCTCCACTGTTTGCATATAATTTCTGGTAAGCTGCAAAATAAATGTCCTCTCTCAGAAGGTAGCGAAAGAGTCTTGTAAAGACTCCGTCGTGATGTTCCGAGGAACTTTTATTGACACGCTCCAAAATCTCCGATGTTGGATTCATGAGGATTCTCCTCCCTTTCATCTTCTTACTTTGGAATTAACAAACTGCTTCCCTTCGCCATGTAGTGGGCGTTATCCACCTCGGACTACTACGGAAGCTCCGTTGCCATATGGAATATTCAGTCTCGAATAGACATAGCCTTTCGGCATTTCCACTTAGGCAATCCCTGTTTAACGATGCTTATAGGCAAGTGATAACTGTCGGATATCATTTCGGTTTATCTCACGTGTTCTCACGCTTGCTTCATGACCTATAGCAGACACCATAACGAATTCAATATTATGGTGGGGTCATGAGAGTGGTTTCAGGATAATTTCCACACCCTCCCACGAAAAAGGAGCTAACCTTTGCTTTGGCAATCCAGCCTTATCCTTATGTTATCTTGTCATTGCAGGTACTACTCGCCTCATATCCTTTTGACGTTTCCTGCGTTTCTGCCGTGCTGTGTTCCCGTGTCCAGTTTCCTGTCATCGGTTAGGCAGATTGACAACCGCTCTGCTGTGCGGTGTAGAGCCTAATCTACTGTAAACATCGCCTTTTACAGGCGCACAAACTCGTCCGGCACAAGATAGCCGCCTTCGGTATCTTCGCCAATCTGCAGAGCATTTCTCACATCGGCAAAATTACGGTTGCGGATGTTGTTCCAGAAAGCAGTACGATATGCATCCGATGCAATGCCGGTCTTGGTATCACTGTGAGTGGATGCGTTCGGCTTGTTCTGAATCGGCGTAGAAGTAGGCTTGTTCATTTCTGCCTCAATCTGAGCCTGTCGTTCCAGCCGCTGGATTTCCTTGCCGTATGCCACGATCTGCTGCTCCATGGCATCGTATGTCTTGCTGTCCTCTTCCGAAAGCAGACCGCTTTCATTTCGCTTGGAATCCAAAAAGTCACGGGCAGTATCCCATGCCTTGCTTCTTTTTTCTCTCAGTTCCTGAATTGTCATAGTATCAGTCCTCCTATAGTTTTTAATATTTCAAAAGCTCCAGCCGCTTGTCCAATTGGTTGATCGGCGTGCCTTTGGATGCAGTTGCAGAAATCTTCTGCAGAAAAGAATCCAGCGTTTTGGATGGTGTGTACAGCATGGATGCTGTGCTTTCCCTCTTTTTCTCATCCGGCTCTTCTTCCGAAGATTCCTCTGTTTCTTCATCTGGTTCTTCTGGAACAAACGGATTCTTTTTAGAAAAGAGAATGCCGTCTACAAATCCCAGCTGCAATGCTTTTTCTGCATTCATCCACGTTTCTTCATCCATCAGCCTTGCGATCTTATTGCGGCTGAGATGCGATTTTTCTGCATAAGCATTGATAATGGATTCCTTGACTTCGTCCAGAAGTGCGATGGCTTTCTCCATATCTGCCTTGTTGCCCATGGCACAGGTCATCGGATTGTGGCACATCAGCATTCCGGTCGGTGAAATCAAGGTTTCTTCTCCAGCCATCGCCACCACAGAAGCCGCAGAAGCGGCAATGCCGTCAATCTTGACCGTAACCTTGCCCGGATGGTTTCGAAGCATGGTATAGATCTGACTGGCGGCAAACACATCGCCGCCCGGCGAGTTGATAAAGACGGTCACATCACCGCTGTGTTTTTGCAGTTCCGAGCGGAACATGGCAGGGGTGATGTCATTTTCAAACCATGTACTCTCCGCAATCGCACCGTACAAATACATCTCCGATGCACCGGTTTCTTCGTTGCGTACCCAGTTCCAGAAACGATTATTCTTCATGGGTCGTTTCCTCCTTTTCATTTTTCTTTGCAAATGCACCTGCATCAGCAAGCTTTGTAAATGAACCATTTACAAGATAGAGATTTCCGCCTTCTTCGGCAGGAATCATATTCATATCTTCCAGTTCACGAATATCGTTAGCAGACATCCAGCCATTTTGTCGTGCGGTAGCATATCCTTGCATTCTCGATGCGTAATCACCACGCAAGAGCCCCTCAACATTAAATTTGATGAAATACTTGCCTTTCTCCGAATCGGAAAGCAGATCTTTCATCATACCTTGCTCCCAGCGAACGATCCACGGGTCGAGACTGTATTTCACGAAATCCAATGATAGATGTTCCACGTTACTGAATGTTGCATGGTCAAGATCGCCGATCATATGGAGCGGCACTCGATACAGCCGGGCAATTTCCTCAACCTGAAACTTTCTGGTTTCCAGAAACTGTGCTTCATTATTGGGGATGGAAATAGGCGTGTATTTCATGCCCTCTTCCAAAATTGCGGTATGATGCGAGTTGGAACCACCATAGGCACGCTGCCAAGCATCCCGCACACGCTCTGGATTTTTGATGACTCCCGGATGTTCCAACACACCGGATGGACTGGCACCGTTGGCGAAAAAGGTAGAACCATAGTCTTCACAGGCAAGAGAAATGCCGATTGCATTCTTTGCAAGAGCAATGGGAGAATATCCCACCAAGCCGTCATACCCAAGTCCGGGAATATGCAGCACATCTTCTGCCTGCAGGACAATATCGCCCTGCTGTTTCAGGTTTGGATTGGCTTCATCGTAGCGGCTGTAGATGTAGACCAGACGGTTTCGCTGATCACGGTCTACTCTGACCTTATCCGGCATCAGCGGATACAATCCCAAAACATCACCTCTGCCGTTTCGGATGATCTGTGCATAGGCATTACCGTAAATCAGTAAGTGGGACATTAAGGTCTCCCTGAAAACAAATGATGTCATTTCTGGATTTGGCTGATCGTGGAGCAAAAAATAGAGCGGGTGCTGCGGCACTCGCTCTTTTCCATTTTCGGTATATTGGTAAACGTGTAATGGCAGCTGGGCAATGGCCTCGGACAGAACCTTCACGCAGGCATAAACCACTGTGTGCTGCATGGCAGTGCGGTCATTAACTCGCTTACCACTGTTCGTTCGTCCGAAGAAATAGCTGTAGCTGGGGCTGTCATAGCTGTTGGTCGGCTTATCTCTGGACTTAAAAAGTCCGGTGAAAATTCCCATAAAAATCAACTCCTTCTTATATGATCAACATCTCCCTTGAATCATAAACCGACTTCTCAGACACACATCCACAGCGAATCGCACGGTCAAGAGCCATGATCATGGCAACCGCACCGTCAATCTTCTCTGTGGATTTTTCTTTGTCCGGCTTGATGTTTCCAGCAGGGTCACGGCGAATGAAGATGTTGTCCATCATCCACCTCAAAACGGGATGTCCGTTGTGTGCAAGCGTCTGTTCCAAGGTCAGTTTCATCAATTCCTTGGTCGGCGGGCTCATATCTTTGTAACCCTGACCGAACTGAACCATTGTAAACCCAAATCCCTCCAGATTCTGTGACATCTGCACCGCACCCCAGCGGTCAAATGCAATTTCTTTGATGTGAAACTTCTGTCCCAGTTCATCGATGAAGTTCTCGATAAAACCATAATGGACAACATTTCCTTCAGTGGTTTTCAGATAGCCTTGCCGTTCCCATATATCATATGGAACGTGGTCACGTCTTACTCTGAGGGGCAGTGTTTCTTCCGGCAGCCAGAAGTAAGGAAGAACATAATAATGCTCGTCATCATCTGTTGGAGGAAATACCAAAACAAAAGCTGTTATATCCGTTGTGCTGGAAAGGTCAAGACCACCATAACAAATACGACCTGCAAGCATCTCTTCATCAAAAGCGACCTTGCATTTGTCCCATTTTTCCATCGGCATCCAACGTACCGCCTGTTTTACCCATTGATTCAAACGGAGCTGTCGGAAAGCATTTTCTTCTCCGGGAGTTTCCTTTGCAGAATTACACGCAGCCACCACCTTATCCATACCGATAGTTTTATCCAGTGACGGATTTGCTTTTTTCCAGACCTTCGGGTCTGTCCAGTCCTCCGATTCATCCGCACCATAAATGACAGGATAAAAAGTCGGGTCATGTTTTCTGCCTTCCAGAATGTCTTTCGCCTTTTGGTGTACTTCATAGCAGATTGAATTTGTGTCCGTTCCGGCTGTGGTAATCAGGAAATACAAAGGCTGCATTCTGGCATCGCCGGAGCCTTTGGTCATAACATCGAACAGCTTTCTGTTCGACTGCGTATGCAGTTCATCGAACACCACCCCGTGGATGTTGAAACCGTGCTTGGAATAGGCTTCTGCCGAAAGCACCTGATAGAAGCTGTTGGTCGGGATGTACACGATACGCTTTTGTGAGGTCAGAATTTTCACTCGTTTGGAAAGGGCAGGGCACATTCGCACCATATCCGCTGCTACGTCAAATACAATGGCAGCCTGTTGACGGTCGGCAGCACAGCCATACACCTCCGCACGTTCTTCGCCGTCACCGCAAGTTAATAGCAGAGCAACGGCAGCAGCAAGTTCTGATTTGCCATTTTTCTTGGGAATCTCAATGTAAGCCGTGTTAAACTGACGATAGCCATTCGGTTTCAGAATGCCGAACAGGTCACGGATAATTTGTTCCTGCCAGTCCAGCAGTTCAAATTTCTTTCCTGCCCAGGTGCCTTTGGTGTGGCTGAGGCACTCGATAAAGGAAACAGCATAATCTGCCGCCTTTTTATTGTATTTAGAATCTTCTGCCATAAAGCGTGTCGGTCTGAATCTTGCCATTGCATCACCTCCCTCAACAAAAAAGACCTGCCAAAAAGCAAGTCTGTATCATTTATTTTTATGCCCCGGTGGGCTTTTTGTAATTGAGATTCTATTCCTATTGTAACCATGTTACCATACAATTTCAAGTATAGCAAGCGGCTAAATGAACAGAAAAAACGTCGAAATTTCTACGTTTTCTTGTGTACCATACACGAACAAAAATCAGGTGTACGACCGCCAGAGCCTTTCGGCTCCGGCTCGTGGAATTCGGTTTTGGAAAAATCAGTTGTACTGTTTCAGTAGGATCGCCAGTGCAGTTTCGGTTTCTTCATCCTCCGGCGGAATATCCATGCCCCGGTCAAAATTGAACACCGTTTTGCCATTCCGCCGCAGGGAGATTTTCGAGGCTCTGCCTTCCTCATATCCAAAAATGGAAGGCTCCTCGTAATGTTTCACCCAGTAGTGAAAAGTGCTTGTTCCTACCTGAATTGTTCCTTCTGTCCACATTGTTTTTTCCTCCAGTTTTCGTTGTTTTTGCCATTCGGCATGATGTATATTACCATAAACCAAAGGAGAAGTCAACGAAATTTCCGGCATATTCTGCACAAAGAGGAAGGCAGAAAATTGTGTATGATACCAACCAAAAAAGCAAGCCCCACGTTGCCCTGTGTGGGGCATTTGTGGGAAAGGGAAAACCACTTGGAGGAAACAAAACCACGCCGGACAAGGGCAACACAGCGGCTGTACGAGCCGCAGCCCCTTTCGGGGCTTTGGTCTTGGGCTATGGGTTTTGGATTACCGTCCGGTCTGGCACTCCCATTCAAATTCGCAGGCGTTTTCGTACTCCTCATCGAAAAGGGCATCGTCATCGATTTCCTTTTCCGTAAAGTCAATGCCGGCGATTTCCTCAAAGGTCGTTCCGTTTTCCTCGGCGTCTGCCTTTGCAAGGCTTTCTGCGTTTTCCTCAACCCATGCGGTGAACTCCTCGTTGTCCATCCTGTCCTCGTTTTCAATCTCCAGTTCGTATTCGTAGTCCTCATCCACCCAGGTGATGACCGCCTTTGTGATTTCGGTTCTTTCGTTCCAGTCCGTTCTGTTTGCCATTGCTCTTGCCTTTGCGATTCCGTATGCTACCATTGTGTTTTCCTCCGTTTTTTTGGTTGTTTTCCCTTTCGGTAACTGTATATTACCATACCTTTCGGCGTATAGCAAGCGGCTAAAGTACCAGAATATACAGCTATATCCGAGCGAGATATTTGTGTAATATACACCAAGGAAAAACGGAGTCGCCACGTTCGCACGTGTGGGCTTGCAGCTGCAAAGCGATAGTTTTCCGCAGCACAAGCAAAAGCCCCACACGCCGAAACGTAGAGGCTTTTACGGGCAAATCGGTAGGCATTCAGTTTAGCCTTTCAACTCTTTTTCTGTCAAAATGCGGTAGTTTTTATCCTGCCAAAAGCTGACGGTCACGTAGTAGGAAACCTCGCATTCGGATTCATAAAATTCGTCATTCTCCTCATCGTACTCTTCGTAGGATTCCAACTCGGTGAAGGCAGCCACATCTTGCTGCTCCAGTCCCTCGCCAAACCCATCTGCCCACTGTCCGGTCAAATAACTTTTCAACTGTTCCGTGTCGGTTTCGTTCCAGTCATCCGCCACTGTGCAATTTGCAACGCCGTAAAGCTCGTGGTTGTAAATTTCAACGGAAACATGAATCCGTTTCAGCTTTTTATAGTAGCTGTCGCCGTTGCGAGCATCGGCATACTTCGCCAAATCGCCGTCATCGTATTCGGCTACTGCCTCTGCAATTTCATCTGCGTAGGACATGGCATCCACCAAAAACTCCGTTTCATTCGATGCAGCGACAACCTTCAGCGTGTTGTAAATCTTGATTTCCTTCATGATAAGTTCCTCCAAAAAATCGTAATTCGGTCGGCTTTGCCGTTCCGTTGTGTCACATAATAACTCTTTTTCGGAGACTTATCAAGCGGCTAAAGTACCAGAATATACAGCCATATCCGTGCGAGATATTTGTGTATGATACACCAAGAAAAAACGGAATCGCCACGTTCGCACGTGTTGGCTTGCAGATGCAAAGCGATAGTTTTCCGCAGTACAAGCAAAAGCCCCACACGCCGAAACGTGGAGGCTTTTGTGGGCAAGGAATCGAAAAATCAGTCGATAACGTGAATGCTGCCGTTCTCGTCAATCCGAATGGGAGGATATCGGAAATAATTCCGGTATTTTTCCGCTAGTTCCGGCGATAGGTCGGTAAATTCCGCACCATCAACTCCGCAGATGAAAAACGTACCCTTGATGACATCGTTGCATTCCGGTATCAATCGATTCCATTCCGTATCACTTTTTAATTTTGATTCCTCATCGCAAACAATCGCCACCTTGTCCGCAAATGGACAGATGGCTTCGATATGACCGCCGACTATCTCTTGCATGGATTTCAAAGAGCCGTCAATCTCGGCAACATGGGGACATTTCCTTGGCTCAATTATCAAAACACGCATTTACTTTTCCTCCCCAGAATCCGTATGGCGACCGAGCTTGAGGCAGGATTCTGCCCGAAAGCGAAGGAGTGTCGCACCAAGATTGGACTGCGGCCTATGGATAATCGACAGGATTTTTTCCTGTTCCTCCGGCGAAATCCCGATGCTTTGCAGCGACTGCCTGATACCACAATCCGAGCAGATTTCCGTTTTGTCATCGGTTCTGGAAAGTGCCGGATGTCCGGTGTAGGGATTTCCGCAAATTGGGCAAATCTTTTTCTCCATCTTACTGCACCACCTTTCGGCTGGCATCCATCGCATCCAGCAAATATTGCAAATCAAAACCGAAGTCACGGTATCCCGTACCGCAAGTTTGGAGATATGAGGTACTCGGCAATCCTAACTTTCGTTCCTCGTGCATGATGTAGGCAAACGCCGTCAGCTTGCAGATTTTTCTGCTTTCCGATTGTTTCACGTCCAGCGAAAAACCTTTCTTGTAGTAGAAATCCGGAAAGCCCTCGTATCGGTCAAGATTCCGTTCATCTCGTGCCGAAACAGCCCAGACTGCCACAGGCACTCGACTGCCGGAATGCGGTTCGATGGTGAGGTAGTTGCCGGATTTGCTGCCCTTGAACAGCAGCCGATAATCGGGAATGAATGCCGTCCCGATGATTACTGCATCCGGACAACGCATCCGCATTTGCCGAACGTTGAGATTCGAACCGTAGGCGATGTAAAATCGTTTCATAGAAAAAATCCTTTCCGAAAGGCTTTGTTTTTGCCGCTAGAGGCTTACCCTTCTACCACCACAAGACCGCCGAAGCGGTCGAATGGGGAGGCATAAGGCTATGTCTCTTAGTTGCCAAATCTCCATGCGGAGTTTCCGGAGAGGTTTTTGGTGAGAAAGTTTCTGGCGGTGGCGAATTCCTCGCCAACTAATCCCAGCCGAATCAGCCATGTTCGCATGGCGAATTTCGGATTCTCGTGCTGCTGGGGTTTTGGGCTTGCCGTTCGCAGCTCCTTTGCAAGTTCCGAAAGTGCCAAGCAAAGCTGAATGTAACTTTTCAATTGCCCGGCGTGCAAGCCATTCTTTTTACCGTTTTCCGGTCGGTCGAATTGGAACAATCGGAACTCAATCGTACCTTTGGTAAAGGTCGCATGGTAGTTTAACATATGGTATCGGCTGTTGTTGTAGTGTTGATTTCTGCCGTAATCCTGTCCTTGCGAGGTGTACCAGATGTCGGCGAATTGTGCCATCGTGCGAGGTTTTTTCCGATTGACTTGCTCCAAAAAGTTCGGGTCAATCGTTCGGCAATAATGTCGCATCCGATTGGTATCGAGTTTCAAAGCCTCGGCAAGCAAGGATTCGTGGCTTGCCATGATGTTGGCGAGGTTTCGCAGGGTTTGCGGTGTGTGCCCATTCGCTCCGATGTGGATGTGAACGCCTGCACCAACTCCGGCGTGGGAAATTGCTCCGGCTTTCCGCAATCGGCGTACCAGTTCCTGCAAGATTTCAATGTCCTCGTAGTGCAGAATCGGCGTTACCAGTTCGCACTTTTCGCTGTCCGCTCCGGCAATGCTGACGTCCCTTTGGAATTTCCACTCCCTGCCTAAGTCATCCCAAGCCGACCAAGTGTAGTAGCCGTTTCGGCGTGCTGTATCCTCGTAGCGTCCCGTTCCGAAAAAGTCGGCTGCGAGCTTTGCAGCGTTCTTTCTGGTGATGTGGTTCATCTCAATTTCCACGCCAATCGTCTGGGTTTTCAGGTTTGCAATCTGTCTTTCGGTTTTTGCGTTCATTTGATTTTCCTCCGTATTTTCGGGCTTTTTCCCTTTTGTTGTAACCATATTAACTCTAAACGGAGGAGATAGCAAGCGGCTAAATCTACAGAAAATGAGGTCAAAAGATTGTGTAGAATACACCCTTGCAATCCTTGCGATTGTATGGTAACATACCGTACAATGGAGGAGGTTTCGCCTTATTTTTTCGCCTCGGATACGGTCTGAAAACTATCGATTTCGGGAATCAGAGCAAGGGAAGAACCGTTTTCCCACCGCATATGAATGCTGCCCGCATCGTCAATATGCGTGACCTCACCGACTGTTCCGGGAAGAACCGGATATTTTTCATTCCGCATAGAAAGCAGCTGTAATTTTGTTCCGACAGGGTACTTTTTTCGCAGCTGTTCCAGATAAGACTTACTCGGAAACTGCATCAGTATCACCAACCTTTCTGAATGCGGAATTGCCGGACAGATGCCGAAGAATGACCTTTCTTGCCGCCTTGAATTCTGCTCCTACCATTCCCAGACGAATCAGGAAACACCGCATGGTGTACTTGGGATTGTCGGAGGTGTCTGGCTTGCGGTTGATGCGGCTCTGATTCTTGGCAAATTCGCAGAGCATGGAAATGAAAGTGCAGTAGGCATCTGCATCACCGTCCTGTTCGACCATGAACCACGGAAATTCCACCTTTTCATCCGATGGAATGATGTCCAGTGAATCGGTTTGAAAAGCAGTCTGAAAAAGGGCAGCCTTGTTTTCGCAGATCTGCCGGAGATTGCCCAGTGTATGCTCCGTGAAGAAATCAGCTGGCATCTGCACAGTCAAGCTTTTAGATTCCAGTTCTGATGTGTCCGGAACAGCATAGCCCTGATTCTCCAGTTCGGCAAGAAGCCGTTCTGTTTCCTCACGGTCGGCTTGGTCGCTGATTTCCAGATTACCGGATTTGGTAACAGTGTAGCATTCACCGATTTTGTAGGCACAGGTGGGCATGAATTGATATACTGCCGGAATGCCGATAATCTCACTGATGGCTTTCACCAGTTCCTTTCGATTTTGACTGTGATAAGTAATGGTCATGTGAAAAACTCCTTTCTTTCGGCGTTTTTGCTTTCGCCATGACACATATTAACTCTTTTTTCCACAGATAGCAACTGTGAGATGTGTAGAATGTTTCGACTGTCATTTGTAACAGATCACAAATCTGCCCAGACGATTCCGGCAAGCACAAAAACAGCAACATTCAGACAGATGCCATTCCCCCAAAGGCGGTACTCTGCTGCATCACGATATGGATCTTGCAGCCATTTCTGTACCATCTTTCGGCTTTTGGGACGGCTCTTCGGTTTTACCGCTTTTCGGTATTCTTCAAAAATAGCTGCCCATCGGTCGATTTCTTCTTCTGTGGGATTTTCCGATGCCAGGTCACTGCACCACTGATCCGGAAATCCCTGCAGTCTTGCACATTCCTGCGGTGTCAGTCTGCGAACCGCATAACCGCTGGAAACGATACTGGGGTCTTTGTGATCCCGTGCCAGCAGTGTAGGGGTCGTTTCCCGAAATGCACTGCTGAAATTTCCCGTAGAAGCAGCATACACTGCATGATGGTCGGTAGCATTCAAAGTGAAAGCGACCTCTTTGTTGACACCGCCGCCCTGCGGTCCGTTTTGGTCAGACCGACCGATCATTGAACCCTGCAAAGCATAACTTTCCAGCACAGCAATACCGCCTTGATTTTTGGCTGGTGACTGATCGCTGGTGTCCAAAGTACGGGCAGTATCTGCCTCATAAATGCCACTGTGCGGATTACCGGAAAGCATGGCATTGCTGGAAAAGGAACTGATACCGTATGCTTTTGGCTGAAATACAGTCTGGTCATTGTTGCAGGACAGCGTAGCAGATTTGTTTTCCTGTATCAAACTGCCTTTTCCACCGCCGGCTTTTCCGCAGCGAATCTTCAGTGTTTTCGGTGTATCCATCAACAGCGGAACATTTCCGCCGCCGGTTCCGCATCTGGAAGTCAGTGTCTGTACTTTTCCGCTCTCAGAGATCTGAAGCCGGCTGTCAGCAGGATGATTTTCCAGTATACAAGGCGGATGATGGGCTTCTGCCCGAAGGGTGGCAGTGCGTTCTTTCAGAATGTCTATGCGTTCTCCGCCCTGGTCACACAAGCACAAGCCTGCCGTTCCAGAGCTGTCCGCAGCACTTCCGGCAGTTCTTTGCCACGCACGGAGGCTCTCCGCAGAATACCCTGACAAGCCTTCGGACTCAAATAGTATTTTTCCGGCACTTGTTCCGTCAAAATCTGTGACAAGAAAGATCCGTTTTCTTCGCTGGGGCACTTTGCCCAGCCCTTTTGTCAGCTTCGCTGACATTTCCCCACATCGTGGGGAATCACCCAGTATTGTGCATCAAGAACTCTCCATGCGAGGGAACAGGATTCTGCCAGAATCTTTCCGGCTTTTGTCCATTTTCCCGCAGGTCGAGGAATTGAAATGCTGCTGTCTTTGACCGAACAGATGGCTTCGAGGACACAGCGGAAATCTTCTCCGCCGTTGGAAGAAAATGCTCCGGGGACGTTTTCCCAGACGATGTATCTTGGATATTTGCCATTGCTTGCACACCTCATTTCTCGGATGATACGGATTGCTTCGTGAAACAGAGAAGAACGGCTGCCGTTCAGACCGGTTCGTTTTCCGGCGATGCTCATATCCTGGCATGGACTGCCAAAGGTGATGATGTCCACAGGCGGCAGCTTTGCACCATGCAGTCCGCTGATATTGCCGAAGTGTTGTACCTGCGGCAGCCGTTTTTCTGTTACACGAATGGCAAACGGTTCAATTTCAGAAGACCAGACAGGCACAATGCCTGCCAGCAGTCCGGCAAGCGGAAAACCGCCACTGCCGTCAAAGAGGCTGCCAAGGGTGAGCGGTTTATTCATCAGGCTTTTCCACCTCTTTCACCAGTTCAGAGTATGCAATCTGCTTCCCATCCCGCACAACATATACACCATCGGCATTTCCCGTATCTTCCACATACCGGCGAAGAATCACCGAGGCATATTTTTCATCCAGTTCCATGGTGTAACAGATGCGATTCATTTGTTCGCAAGCCATCAAAGTAGAACCGCTGCCGCCAAACGTATCAATAACTACACCATTTGCCTGTGTGGAATTTCCGATAGGATAGCTTAAAAGGTCAAGTGGCTTTGAAGTTGGGTGATTTGCATTGCGTTTCGGCTTATCAAAATTCCAGATGGTCGTTTGCTTGCGGTCTGAATACCAATGATGCTTGCCGTTCTGCATAAAGCCATACAGCACAGGTTCGTGCTGCCACTGATAATCCGAGCGTCCAAGCACCAGACTATCTTTCACCCAGATACAGCAGCCTGCAAGATGAAATCCGGCATCAATGAAAGCTTTTCTGAAATTCAGCCCTTCGGTATCTGCATGGAATACATAGGCAGAGCCGCCTTTCTCAAGATGAGTGACCATGTTCTGAAATGACGCAAGCAGGAATGTATAAAACTCCTCGTTCTTCATGCTGTCATTCTGAATGGTAAGTCCGCTGGCACTCTTAAACGAAACGCCATATGGGGGATCGGTCAGAATGAGATTTGCCTTGGTGTCACCCATGAGAGCAGATACATCTTCCGCAGATGTGGCATCACCGCACATCAGCTTGTGTCTGCCAACTGTCCATATATCGCCACGCTGGACAAAAGCCGCTTTTTCCAGTGCAGTGGTGAGGTCAAAATCATCGTCTTTGACTTCATCACCGCTGTTTGTATCAAATAAATCAGCAATTTCAGATTCATCGAAACCGGTCAAACCAAGGTCAAATCCGAGATTCTGTAACTCTTCCATCTCAACAGCAAGCAAATCATCGTCCCAGCCTGCGTCCAATGCCATACGATTGTCGGCAAGAATATATGCCTTTTTCTGTGCCTCTGTGAAATGGTCAACATATACACAAGGAACTTCTGTAATTCCTTCTTCCTTTGCTGCCATGATGCGTCCATGCCCAGCAAGAACGTTGTATTCCTTGTCAATGATGACAGGATTCACAAATCCAAACTCACGGAGGGAAGAACGGAGTTTCAGAATCTGTTCTTTATTGTGTGTACGAGCGTTATTTGCATAAGGCACTAACTTGTTGATGTCAACAAGCTGAAATTCTGTGGTCATTGTCATCTGTAATTCCTCCTCTGCTGAATTCTGAGCATACCTCTTCGGGCGGCATCCATATTGCCTTTGACAGCCTGTCCTTTTATCGTGCGGTATTGCTGTTTGGTCATGTTGTTTCTATGCTGTTTCAGTTCTCTCCAGAATTGAACATCTGCTTTCATGTATTTCTCACTTTCTGCTTCTCAGTAATTTTTCCATCATATCTTCCTGCGGATTGCCCTGAAATTCCACAGAGCAGTTTTCACGGACTATCTGAAAAATCTGATTCCAGATTTGGTTTGCCTGTTTCATGTAATTTTGTGACATCGCTACATAGGGAGAGGCAATTGCCGCACCAGTTGTAGGATGTTTGGAAATGTATCCGTACTTTGTGACAATCTGCTCACAGTGAATCCAACGGGAAATGCTCATGGCATACTGTTCCACAAGCTGACGGCTGACGATCTTCTCGCAGGAACGTTCTTTCAGCCATTGATAAGTTTCTGTATACACATCATCTGCAAGGAGTTTTGTGCCGTCACGCTGTAATTCTTTCATGAAATCTCTGACAGGCGGTGTTTCAGCAGATTCTATATCCGCAGGCTGCATCATAACTTCTGCCGATTTTCCCTCAGCAATCTTCTCAGTGAGTGCTTTTCTCGGCCTGCCTGCACCCGGTCTTGCACCGCCTCGGCGTGTGCCGTCCTTCGCCATTGATTACACCACCTTTTTCAAACGAAATCAAAGAAATGCCGTAAATACGGCAGAAACAAAAAAGGACTTGAATTTCCCGACAGTTCGTGGGAAAACAAGTCCTTTGATTTATTCAGAGCAGCACCCGTCAATAGGGGCTTTGAAATGCGATTTTTGCGCACGAGAGGGGGCGCCGGTCTTGTGTTTGATTTCCTGTAGAGATTTCAAAGCCCCCACCGGTGCAGCCCCCAGCCCCACCCCAGCGGATACAAAAAGAACCTGCCGTTTTCAGACAGG
>OLXW01000766.1_pt1 | contig 20249 bp, 17 predicted proteins | sample 1673551 | NCBI WGS metagenome assembly OLXW01 (sample SAMEA103958114, study PRJEB25191) | human gut metagenome | reverse complement strand
AAACTATAAATGAGCAAGTTCGTGATTTTGCATAAAAGAAAGACACCTCGATTCCGGATGTTGTATAATGAAAGTGACCAAACAAACATTTTCAACATTTACGAAAGAAGGTGTCTCTCACAAATACTATACATCATTCTTCATTCATATACAACTATCTTAAGAAATTAAACTTATGCAAATTTTATTCAAACCGGGTGATAAAACATCTTATGAGTATCCTGATCAGCATTTTTATTTCAGGATATCATGGAAAAACCACGGACTTTGCTAAAAACAGTTCCTGTCACAGAACTACGATCGCACATTTCCTTAATTCAGGGAAATGGGATGATCCATTACTTTCAGATACCTTAAAACGTTCTGTTATAGAGATTATTTATTCAGAAGCAGCATGCACTGGAAAGCCTGTTTTCTGTATTGTAGACGATACTATAGCTTCAAAGACAAAGCCCTCGTCACGGGCTTTACATCCTATTGAAGATGCGTATTTTCACCAGTCCCATTTAAAAGGAAAACAGGATTATGGACACCAGGCAGTTGCGGTTATGCTTTCCTGTAACGGCATTGTCCTGAACTATACTTTTGTAATGTATAACAAATCGATTTCCAAGATCAATATTGTAGAAAACATTGCAAAAGAACTGCCGGTTCCACCGGTAATGTCCTATTTCCTTTGTGACTGCTGGTATACTTCTGAAAAAATAATCAACACTTTTGCAGCGAAGGGATTTCATACCATAGGTGCACTGAAGACAAACCGGATGCTTTATCCATTTGGATTCAAAAAGAAGCTTAATGAGTTGGCTGCTCTTTTATCGACCACACGTTCCAATTTTCACCTTGTGACAGTGAAAAAACAAAAATATTACGTGTATCGATATGAGGGAAAACTCAATGGCATTGAAAATGCCGTAGTTCTTTTAAGTTATCCGGAAAAAGCATTTGGAAATCCCAAAGCACTACGGGCCTTTCTCAGCACAGACGTCTCACTGTCAGTGGGCGAAACACTGTCTTATTATACTGGTCGGTGGCCGATAGAAATATTTTTTCGCCAGTGTAAGGATAAACTGGCACTGGACAGTTACCAGATACGTTCTGCGCAAGGGATCCGAAGATATTGGTTACTCATGTCAATGGCACATTTTATGTGTGTGGCAGGAACCGGTGAATTCTGTTCTTTCGAAAAAGGCTACCACCGAATTGAAAGCATTATCCAGACAGAAAAGTATCAGTATCTCTTCCAATGCGTAAAAGAAAGTAATGATTTTGATGCATTTATGAAGTTAGCGGGATAATTTTGTGCAATTTTTCAAATTTGCTCATTTATAGTTACTAATTAAAAATTAATGGAGGCTACAGTATGAAAGCGAAAAAAGTCATGATGACAGTACTGGCGGCAGTTTCTGTGTTATCTATGTCTGCGAATGTAATGGCAGCAGGTAGTATTACGAATGCGGTAGATACAAATAAAGTTACTGCTTCAACTGTTACAAAGAAAATTGTTGGTGATAAGACAGAAATTGCTACAGAGGATGTTGATGTAAAGCTTGAAGAAGTAGAGGCAGATACATTTGAGACTGACATTCAGAAGGAAGTTGATATTCTGAATCAATCTGATGCAGATACTATAGTAGAGTCTGCTTTTGAAACAGTTTTTGGTGTAGAAAATATTCCACAGGTTGATTTTTATGAGGCGGCAGAGCTTACACAGGAAAATATGGATTTGTCAGAATTCAAATTTCTTTCTCCTGTTATGAACCTTATAATCGAAGGTGAACCGTCTGAGGAGAATATTGTAGAGGTTACGTTTACAGTAAATAATTTGACAGATAAGATTGAGCCATTCATGCTTCATCGTTGTGAAGAACATGGTTGGGAAATTTTGAAAGCAGAAAAGGTTGGAGACAATCAGATTAAAGTTGGTTTCCATTCAGCAGGTGGTCCGGTTGCAGTGATTTACCGTGAATTACCAGAAGATGTTGGTGAGACAGAAACAGATGTTGTTGCTCCGTAATAACTAGATAAATTATGTGTTTGTAGCGGAAAACCATCAGGCTTTCCGCTTTTTATCTTTCATCCACATCTGGATATATTCCATCTGTTCCTGGTCGGATATTTCCTGTGATCCGGGGTCATTTCCGGCGGCGAGGCAGCAGAAGAGCACAAATGCCTGCAGGCAGAAAAACACAATAAGCGCTACAACGATCAAATTCCGCACCCCCTTTCACTGAAACTGGAATATATTAATATAGAAACCTTTATCTGGAGTATATGCATGAACGAGTCATTTTATACAGGAAAGGGAATCGGAGTGGCAATTCTTGACACGGGAATCTATCCGCATATAGATTTTGACAGCAGAATCTGTGCTTTTGCGGATTTTATTGCACATAAAAAAGTTCCATATGACGACAATGGACATGGAACCTGTGTAGCCGGAATTCTGGCCGGGAGTGGTAGAGCCTCCATGGGAAAATATAAGGGGATGGCACCAGGCAGCAGGATATCAGCACTCAAAGTACTCGACCGGTTTGGGAATGGAAATAAAGAAGATGTTCTGCAGGCTTTTCGTTGGATTTTACAGAACAGGGAACGATACAGGATTCGAATTGTTAATATTTCTGTGGGAACGACTTATCGCACACGAAACGAGCAGGATGTACTGGTGCAAGGGGTGGAGAGATTATGGGATGAAGGGTTGGTTGTGGTCGCGGCGGCAGGAAATCAGGGACCGAAGCCGGGGAGCGTGACGGCACCTGGATGCAGCAAAAAGATCATTACGGTGGGATCCAGTGATATGCTCTCGGGAAAGCAGGCGGTATCCGGACGGGGACCGACGTTTGAATGTGTATGCAAGCCGGATCTGGTGGCACCGGGACGGCAGATCATGGCGTGTACCCCGGGAGCTGGAAACCTGTACAGCATGAAAAGCGGAACGTCCATGTCAACACCGCTGGTGTCCGGTGCGATTGCGCTGGCACTGGAAAAAGACCCACTGCTATCTAATGTAGAGATAAAAATGATGCTGCGAGACAGCTGCGATGATATGGGACTGCCGAGAAACCAGCAGGGATGGGGAAAGTTCAACTGCAAAAAGTTTTTGGCATTATAGGAAATGCACATGATTGTATAAATAAAAATGCATGATTTTACCATAGTAAAGACTGAAAGTATTGACGGAACTCCTTTTTTCGGATAAAATAGTAGGAAATTGGCAATTGTTCGGAGATAAACAGTTGCAAAAAATCAGATATCAGACAAGGGAGACGTATTATGGAAAAAATTCAAATGACGACACCGTTGGTAGAGATGGACGGAGATGAGATGACCAGAATCCTCTGGAAAATGATCAAAGATGAACTTCTTCTTCCGTTTATTGATCTGAACACAGAGTATTATGATCTTGGACTGACTTATCGTAATGAAACAGATGATCAGGTTACGATTGATGCCGCCGAAGCAACTAAGAAATATGGTGTTGCAGTAAAATGTGCGACGATCACACCAAATCATGCACGTATGGACGAATATGATCTCAAGAATATGTACAAGAGCCCGAATGGTACGATTCGTGCAATCCTTGATGGAACAGTATTCCGTGCACCGATCGTTGTAAAGGGAATTGAGCCATGTGTACGCAACTGGAAGAAACCGATTACACTTGCGCGTCATGCATATGGAGATATTTACAAGAATACAGAGATGTACATTGACAAACCAGGTAAGGTTGAGCTTGTTTATACTTCTGAAGACGGCGAAGAGAAACGCTCCCTTGTACAGGAATTTAAGGCACCTGGTGTTGCGATGGGTATGCATAATATGACTGCATCCATTGAAAGCTTTGCAAGAAGCTGTTTCAACTATGCACTGGATACAAAACAGGATGTATGGTTTGGCGCGAAAGATACAATTTCAAAGACTTATGATGCAAAATTCAAAGAAGTATTCCAGACTGTATTTGATACAGAATTTAAGGATAAGTTCGAAGAAGCAGGACTTACTTATTTCTACAGTCTGATCGATGATATCGTAGCGCGTGTTATGAAGGCAGAAGGCGGATTTATCTGGGCATGCAAGAACTATGACGGAGATGTTATGAGCGATATGGTTTCTTCTGCATTCGGTTCTCTTGCAATGATGACATCAGTACTTGTTTCTCCTCAGGGATATTACGAATATGAAGCAGCTCATGGAACAGTACAGAGACATTATTATCGTCATCTGGAAGGAAAAGAAACTTCTACCAACTCTGTGGCAACGATTTTTGCATGGACAGGAGCTCTTCGTAAACGTGGAGAACTGGATGGCAATCAGAAACTGGAAGAGTTTGCAGATAAACTGGAAAAAGCTACCCTTTCCACGATTGAAAGTGGCAAGATGACCAAAGACCTTGCACTGATCACAACAATTGAGAATCCGACTGTACTGAACAGCCGTGATTTCATCCTTGCAATCAGAGAATCTCTGGAAAAAATGATTTAATATACGCACAAAAGAGCCATTGTATCAACTGCGATACAGTGGCTCTTGTAATATTGGGAGAGAAAATTGCAGTTATGCAAGTTCCTCCCATTTTTCATATAATTCTTCAAGTTCTGCCTGAATCTTGTCTTTTTCGCGGCTCAGTTCCGCACAGCGTCCGACATTTGTGCAGACATCCGGAAGGACGAGTGTATCATCGATTTCTTTATCACGTGTTTCAAGTTCCTCGATGCGTTTTTCGACTTTTTTAAGTTCGTTTTCCTGTTTTCGTTTACGGGCCTGTTCTTCTTTCTGCTGCTGCCAGGTGAGTTTTCCCTCAGAAGGAGTTTCTTCTTTAGCTTCTTCGGTGGCTTCCTGTGCAGATGGAGCATATTTCTCAGTCAGTTCTTCTTTTTTCTCCAGATAATAATCGTAATCTCCGATATAGTTGACAACAGACTGATTTGTCAGATCAAGAATACGGGTTGCAGTCTGGTTAATGAAATAACGGTCATGAGAAACATATAACACAGTTCCGGTATAGCTGTTCAGGGCTTCCTCCAGGATTTCCTTGGATGCGATATCCAGGTGGTTGGTAGGCTCATCAAGGATCAGGAAGTTTGCTTCTGAGAGCATCAGTTTTGCAAGAGAAACACGGCCTCGTTCGCCACCGGAAAGAGAGGATATCACTTTGAATACATCGTCTCCGGTAAAGAGAAATGCTGCCAGCATATTACGGATCTGTGTCTCGGTCAGTGTCGGATATGTGTCTGAAATTTCCTCAAAAATTGTTTTTTCTGCATGAAGTACATGATGCTCCTGATCATAGTAACCAATCTGCACTTTGGCACCCAGAGAGAAGCTTCCGGCGTCTGCATCCAGAAGTCCGTTGAGAATCTTGAGCATTGTAGTTTTGCCGGTTCCGTTGTTTCCGATCAGTGCTACGCGCTCGCCTCGTTTGATCTGGAAAGAAATATTGGAAAAAAGTTTCTGCTGCGGGAAACTTTTGGCGAGATCTTCTACGGTAAGGACATCGTTTCCACTGACCACGCGTGGCTCAAGAGAAAGACGCATCTGGCTCTGGACTTCGATCGGTTTGTCGATCCGCTGAATCTTATTCAGCATCTTTTCACGGCTCTCTGCACGTTTGATGGATTTTTCTCTGTTGAAAGATTTCAGCTTGACGATAACGGCTTCCTGATGTTTGATCTCGCGCTGCTGGTTGAGATATGCCTTGTACTGGGCATCACGAAGCTGTGCTTTTTTCTCTGCATAAGCGGAGTAATTACCGGCATACATACGAACCTGTCCGGCATCGATCTCGATGACTTTTGTGACAACTTTGTCCAGAAAATAGCGGTCATGAGATACAATGAAAACAGCACCAGGATAATTGAGAAGATAAGTTTCCAGCCAGGCAATGCTTTCCATATCCAGGTGGTTGGTAGGCTCATCGAGCAGAAGGATATCTGGTTTGGAAATCAGCAGTTTACCGAGGGCAACACGTGTTTTCTGACCGCCGGAAAGAGTCGCCACCTGTTTGGTAAAATCCTCTTCTGTAAATCCGAGACCATTCAGAACACCCATAAGTTCGCTTTTGTAGGCATAGCCATTCTCCAGTTCAAATTCATGAGTCAGGCGGGTGTAGGAGTTCATCAGGCGGTCAAGTTCTTCGCCGGAAGCATTTTTCATCTGGACTTCCATGGCACGAAGGCGTTCTTCCATATCGATGATATACTGTTTGGTGCTTAAGAGTTCTTCATATACAGAAAGGTGTCCCTGTACATCCTGATACTGGGCGAGGTAACCGATGCGTTTGTCCTTGGCAAGAACTACCTGTCCGGCATCTGCATGGATCTCTTCCATTATAATGCGAAGAAGTGTGGTCTTGCCGGCACCGTTATTACCGATCAGAGCAGCTTTTTCGCGTTCTTCTATATGAAAAGAGGCATCTTCCAGAATCACTTTTTCACCGAAGGATTTGGAGATACCCTGACATGATAAAATCATAGTTATTCCTCCGAAGTAAATATACGGTATGATTATAAAAGCAAAAATGGCCTTTGTAAAGGAAAATCAATGAAAATTGTACATATTTGACAACATTGATTGACAACAAAATGTCAATTCGTTATAATTAACGAGAAAGTGTAAGGAGGGACAACGGTGGAAGCGAAACAGATTTCAAAAGCTGTGATTAAGAGACTGCCACGTTACTATAGATACCTTGGTGAACTTCTGGAAGACAATGTAGAGAGAATCTCTTCCAATGATCTTAGTAAAAAAATGCGTGTTACAGCGTCTCAGATACGTCAGGATCTGAATAATTTCGGGGGATTTGGACAGCAGGGATACGGTTATAATGTAAAATATCTTTATACAGAGATCGGTAAGATCCTGGGGCTGGATATCGTGCATCCGATGATCATTGTAGGAGCTGGTAATCTGGGGCAGGCACTTGCCAATTATGTTGAGTTTGAGAAGAGAGGATTCAAGCTGGTCGGTATTTTTGATGTAAATCCGGTACTTGAGGGAATTGCGGTTCGTGGGATTGAGATTCAGATGATCAGTGATCTTCCTTTCTTTATGAAAGAAAACAATATTGAGATTGCAATTCTGACATTGCCGAAGAATAAGGCACGTGATATGGCGGAGATTCTGATCGAGAACGGAATCAAAGCTATCTGGAATTTTGCACATATCGATCTGGATACTCCGGATGATGTGATCGTGGAGAATGTTCATCTTTCAGAGAGTCTTATGACATTATCCTATAATCTCAGTCAGTATCGTCAGGAACATATAGACGATGAGAAATAAGCAGCACTTATAAAGTGATGGCAGGACGGACAGACAGGCTGTTACCCGGCTCCTTATGGCAAGGAGGCTGCGTAATGGCCTTTTATGCTAATTATGGCAGGTGAGGAAAAAGAATGAAACAGATTGTGACCTGTAAAGAAATGAAAGCTCTTGATGGAAATATGATTGAGGGAATCGGGATTCCGTCCTGTGTCCTGATGGAACGGGCAGCTCTGAAAGTCGCAGAAGAACTGGAACGGATGCTGGCAGACAAAAAACAGGAAGAACGGATTCTCTGTGTCTGCGGAAGCGGGAACAACGGAGGAGATGGCGTGGCTGTTGCCCGTATTCTGAAACTGCATGGTTATCGTACAAGTCTGTATCTGGTGGGGAATCCGGACCACAGGACTGTGGAAATGCAGCGTCAGCTGGATATTGCAGCTGCCTGTCAGGTGCCGGTTGTGAATAACCTGGAAACAGAGGAATATACTACTATAGTAGATGCCATTTTCGGCGTTGGGCTGAGTCGTCCGGTCGAGGGCAGTTACAGAGATGTGATCATGGCACTAAATCAGTTGAATGCCTGGAAAGTGGCTGTTGATATTCCGTCCGGAGTAAATGGCGATACAGGAGCAGAACTTGGAATTGCTTTTCATGCAGATCTGACAGTGACATTTGCATTTCGGAAAGCAGGCCTTTGCCTGTATCCGGGCAGGAAATTTGCCGGTAAAGTGATCGTTGCGGATGTTGGCATCTACGCAAGTGATAAGGTGAAACCATATTTATGGCAGACAGAAAAAACAGATATTCATTTTCTGCCGGATAAAATTGTTGATGGAAACAAAGGAACTTTTGGAAAGATTCTGGTCGTTGCCGGAAGTCCGGGCATGTGTGGGGCGGCTTACCTCAGTGCGGCGGGAGCTTTTGCAGTGGGCATCGGAATGGTGAAAATCGTTACGGCAGAAGAGAATCGGATTCCACTGCAGACAATGCTGCCGGAAGCAATGCTTGACTGTGGCGATGATTTTGCAAAAGATCTTGACTGGTGCGATATTGTGGTGATCGGCCCGGGAATTGGAACTACGTACCAGGCTGCCGAAAAAGTACAGTGGTTTCTGGAGGCAGCATCAGGAGCTGCTAAACCAGTCATGCTGGATGCAGATGGGCTGAATCTGCTGGCACAGCATCCGGAATGGAAACAGTATCTTACGAGCCGCGTGGTCATGACACCACATATGGGTGAGATGGGACGGCTGACAGGAAAAAAGGTCAGTGAACTTCAAAAAGACCGTATTGCAGCAGCGAGGGAGCTGGCGGCAGAGACCGGTGCGGTTTGTGTGCTGAAAGATGCATGTACCGTGACGGCAGAACCGGATGGAAATACCTGGATCAGTCTGGCGGGAAATCCTGGAATGGCGACCGCGGGAAGTGGAGATGTTCTGACCGGAATTCTTGCAGGTGTGCTGGCAATGTTCCTGAATAAAAGGACGGAACTGCCGGATACAGGCAGACAGGCTGCGTTGGGAGTACTGCTTCATGGTATGGCAGGAGATCTGGCAGCGAAAGAAAAAGGAACAGCAGGTATGAAGGCCGGAGATATTGTACGAGGAGCTTCAGAAGTTTTGAAAAATAAATAGAATACCGAAATATCTGAGCAGATCAGGCAGGAAGAGGAGGGTATTATGAAAAAATTTGAGAGAGTTAAAGCAGTAGTATCACTGGATGCCATTGCTCATAACTTTGAGGAAATGAAGAAAAACATTGCAGATGGTACCAGGATCGTAGCTGTTGTCAAGGCCGATGGTTATGGACATGGTGCAGAAGCGATTTCGCGTCTTATAGAAGACTATGAGTACATCTGGGGCTTTGCGACCGCGACAGCAGAGGAAGCGATTCAGTTGAAAGATGCCGGGATTGAGAAACCGGTATTGATTCTCGGACTTGTTTTTGAAGAGTATTTCCAGGAACTGATCAGAAAAGATGTGCGCCTGACGGTCTGTGAGTATAATGTGGCAAAAATCCTTTCTGATGAGGCTGTCCGTCAGGGCAGACAGGTGCATATCCACATTGCACTGGATACCGGAATGAGCCGTATTGGATTTGCAGATAAGCCGGAAAGCATTGAGGAGATCAAAAAGATCGCCGCACTTCCAAATGTTGAGATTGAAGGTATGTTTACACACTTCGCGCGGGCAGATGAGACGGATAAAGCTCCGGCAGTAGAACAGCTGAAACGTTATCTTGCGTTTGCTGGCCTTCTGGAAAAGGCGGGAGTACAGATTCCGCTGAAGCATTGCTCGAACAGTGCGGGAATCATTCGTATGCCAGAGGCAAACCTGAACCTGGTCCGTGCGGGAATTACGATCTATGGTATTTATCCGTCCGATGAAGTGGAGAGGGACATTGTGAAACTGAAGCCGGCGATGGAGTTGAAGAGTCATGTGGCTTATGTGAAGGATCTTCCGGCAGGAACGGCGATCAGTTATGGCGGAACATTTGCTTCCGAAAACGATCTTCGTGTTGCAACGATTCCGGTTGGCTATGCGGATGGGTATCCGAGAACTCTGTCTAATAAAGGATGGGTTCTGATACATGGACAGAAAGCACCGATCCTTGGCAGAGTCTGTATGGACCAGTTCATGGTGGATGTTACACATATTCCGGATGTGAAACATGGAGATGAGGTAACATTGATCGGCAGGGACGGAGACGAATTTATCAGCATTGAGACTTTCGGCGATATGTCCGGCAGATTTTCTTATGAATTTGCCTGCGATATCAGTAAACGTGTCCCGAGAGTCTATATAAAAGACGGCAGAGAATGGGGAGATCTGACCTTCTTCGAATAAACTGCAGCACCACGCATGTATACACAGAAGAAAAATGGAAATACTAATTCCAGAGAAAAAAGAATCGGAGTGTGATTGTGTGGTAATTAAAAGAGGGGATATTTTTTATGCAGATTTAAGGCCGGTAGTTGGGAGTGAACAGGGTGGTGTCCGCCCGGTTCTGATCATTCAGAATGATGTGGGCAACCGACACAGTCCCACGGTCATCTGTGCTGCGATTACTTCTAAGATGAATAAGGCAAAGCTGCCGACGCATATTGAGATCGATGCTTCTTCTTATGGAATTGAGAAGGACTCGGTGATCTTGTTGGAACAGCTGCGTACGATCGATAAAAAAAGGCTGAAGGATAAGGTATGCCATCTTGACCAGACAATGCTGGATCGAGTGAATCATGCCCTTGAAATCAGCCTTGAACTTACTTTTTAGGCTGTTATCCTTGACGAACAGAAGCTAAAGTGCTATATTTTAGCAGTAATTATGCTGATTTTAAACAAATTACGGAAGGAATAGATACAAAATGGACGATGGCAGTCGATTGCCCCGCAGGGGGCCGGCGAAGGTTATAGACTGGATCCAGGGCCTTTTTTCCAGAGTTTTTCATTTCTTTAAAGGGGAACAGGAAGATTCTGTTACGGAAAAAGAAATCATCTCTATGGTGGATGAGGCACATGAGAAAGGTGTCCTCCAGAAAGATGAAGCAGAGATGATCCAGAATATTTTTGCTTTTGAAGATAAAGAAGTGGGTGTGGTTATGACTCACAGAAGCAGTGTGGCTGCTTTTGCGATGGATGATCTGCTCAAGGATGTTGTGAATCATATGATGGAAGAGGAAAATTCCCGATATCCGGTCTGCGGGGAAGATATGGATGATATCCGGGGACTGATCCATTACAAAGATGCACTGAAATTCTTTACACAGAATCCATGGGCGAAGTTCAAACCACTGAAAGAGCTTCCGGGGCTTATCAGGAAAGCGACTTTTGTTCCTGAGACCAGACATATCGGACAGCTTTTCCGGACCATGCAGGCCAGACAGGTACATATGGCAGTTGTCGTGGATGAGTATGGTCAGACGGCAGGGATCGTAACGATGGAAGACCTCATTGAGGAAATCGTCGGGGATATTTTTGATGAATACGATGAGAGCAGGGATACATTTCGGACACAGGTAGATAACAGTATCATTATTGATGGACTTGCCAGTCTGGATGATGTGGAGCAGGAACTGGATATTGAATTCGGTGATGTAGAAATGGAAACGCTGAACGGTTATCTGACAGAGCTTCTGGGACATATTCCGTCCAGGGAGGATCTGGACAAAGAAATTGTTGCAAACGGCTACAGATTTAAGATTCTTTCACTTGGAAACAGAACCATCGGAAGAGTAAGAGCCGAAAAAATAAATGACAAAGAAACAAAAGGAGAGAGTGAAAAATGTCAGGACATTCAAAATTCGCAAACATAAAGCACAAAAAGGAAAAAAATGACGCAAAAAAAGGTAAAGTATTTACTGTAATCGGCCGTGAGATCGTTATGGCAGTCAAAGCCGGCGGTGCGGACCCGAATAACAACAGCAAACTTCGTGACGTTATCGCAAAAGCAAAAGCAAACAACATGCCGAACGATACAATTGAGCGTGGTATCAAAAAAGCAGCAGGTGCTGATTCTGCAGACAGTTATGAGCGTGCTACATATGAAGGATATGGCCCGAACGGTGTTGCAATTATCGTTGAGACTCTGACTGACAACAAGAACCGTACAGCAAGTAATGTAAGAAATGCATTCACAAAAGGTTATGGAAGCATCGGAACACAGGGATGTGTATCCTTTATGTTCGACCAGAAAGGCCAGATCATCATTGATAAAGAAGAATTGGAAGATGAATGCGGCGAGATGGATGCAGATGAACTGATGATGACAGCTCTTGATGCCGGTGCAGAAGACTTTAACGAAGAAGAAGACAGCTTCGAAGTTCTGACAGCTCCGGATGATTTCAGCGCTGTTCGTGAAGCTCTTGAAAAAGCAGGAATCCCGATGGTAGAAGCTCAGGTTGCTATGGTTCCGCAGACATATGTGGATCTGACAGATGAAAAGGATGTCAAGAACCTGCAGAGAACACTGGATCTTCTCGATGAGGACGATGATGTCACAGACGTGTGGACAAACTGGAACGAATGATATGATCTGTATGTATAACAGAGCGTAGTTTGACGCAAAATACCTTCATGAATCTTCATGGAGGTATTTTTTATGTCTGAAAAAGAAATCGAGAATGACAAACAGCAGGCTTTGGATAAAGAAGAAAAAGAAAATGAGCAGATCAGGGAAATGGGTGAGTTGACACTTGACCAGAATGTGAAGAGACACCGGATCGAACTTCTGACGATCATTGGTGAAGTAGAAGGCCATGATGCTGCACCGTCGCAGAGTAAAACAACAAAATATGAACATGTTCTGCCAAAACTTGCAATGATCGAAGACGATGAAAATGTGGAAGGACTTCTGATTCTTTTGAATACGGTAGGCGGTGATGTGGAGGCAGGACTTGCCATTGCAGAGATGATCGCATCTTTAAGTATTCCGACGGTATCGTTGGTACTTGGTGGCGGGCATTCGATCGGAGTACCGATGGCAGTGTCGGCAGATTATTCTTTTGCTGTGCCAAGTGCCACGATGGTAATTCATCCGGTGCGTTCGAGTGGGATGTTTATCGGAGTGGCCCAGACCTATCGGAATATGGAAAAAATTCAGGACCGTATCACAGGCTTTATTGCGGCACATTCCAGAGCTTCGCAGGAACGACTGGAAGAACTGATGCTGGATACCAGTCAGCTGGTCAAAGATGTCGGAACGCTTCTGGAAGGTGAGGAGGCAGTAAAAGAAGGGCTGATTGATGAGATTGGAGGAATCCGTGAGGCACTTGCAAAACTGCATGAGATGATTGACGCGAAAAATAATAAAATATAAAAAATTGTGAAAAAAAAGACATTTTTATGCATCTTTATAAATGTTTTCCTTGTCATATAGCAGATTTTAGCGTATTATTATTAGAGGATTGAGTGAAAATATGCTAGGAGGGAAACAATGTATAAGATTTTAAAAGCTGAGACACTGGCAGCTAAGATCCATCTTATGGTTGTACATGCACCGCGTGTTGCAAGCCACTGTCAGCCAGGACAATTTATCATCGTAAAAATGGATGAGAAGGGCGAGAGAATCCCGCTTACAATTTGCGACTATGACCGCAAAGAAGGAACTATTACAATCGTGTTCCAGGAAGTTGGAGCATCTACAATTAAGATGTCCGAATTAAAGGCTGGAGATTCTTTCCGTGATTTCGTAGGACCTCTGGGATGTCCTTCTGAATTTATTCATGAAGACATCGAAGAACTTAAGAAAAAGAAAATGGTATTCGTAGCCGGAGGTGTTGGTACAGCACCTGTTTATCCGCAGGTAAAATGGCTTCACGAGCATGGTATTACTGCAGACGTAATCCTTGGTTCCAAAACAAAGGATATGGTTATTCTTGAAAAAGAACTTGCAGCTGTTTCCAACCTTTATGTTACAACAGATGACGGATCTTATGGACGTTCCGGTATGGTAACAAAGACTCTGGAAGACCTTGTTACAAATGAAGGTAAACACTATGATGTCTGTGTTGCGATCGGACCGATGATCATGATGAAATTTGTCTGTCTTCTTACTAAGAAACTTGGTATCCACACAATCGTCAGCATGAACCCGATTATGGTTGATGGAACTGGTATGTGTGGAGCATGTCGTCTCCAGGTTGGTGATGAAATTAAATTTGCCTGCGTAGACGGACCGGAATTCGACGGACATCTCGTTGATTTTGATCAGGCTATGAAGAGAAGCCAGATGTACAAGACTGAAGAAGGACGTGCATTACTGAAGCTTCAGGAAGGCGATACCCACCACGGTGGATGCGGACAGTGCGGAGGTGACAAGTAATGGCAGATGCAAAAATGTTAAATAAAGTACCGGTAAGAGAACAGGATCCGAAGGTACGTGCTACAAACTTTGAAGAAGTTTGTCTTGGATATAATCAGGAAGAAGCAATGGAAGAGGCACAGAGATGTCTGGGCTGTAAAAAACCGAAATGCGTAGAAGGATGTCCGGTGTCCATCAATATTCCTGGATTTATCGAGCAGATCAAAGAAGGAAACATTGAAGAAGCATATAAAGTGATCGGATTATCTTCCGCACTTCCGGCTATCTGCGGACGTGTATGTCCTCAGGAGTCTCAGTGTGAAGGACAGTGTATCCGTGGTAAGAAGGGTGAAGCTGTTTCTATCGGTAAACTGGAAAGATTCGTTGCTGACTATGCTCTGGAACATGATATTAAACCAGTCGGAGCAGAAGTTAAGAACGGACATAAAGTTGCTGTTATCGGTTCTGGTCCGTCCGGACTTACCTGCGCAGGTGATCTTGCAAAGGCCGGATATGATGTAACCGTATTTGAAGCTCTTCATGAACTTGGTGGAGTTCTTGTTTATGGTATTCCGGAATTCCGTCTTCCAAAACAGAAAGTTGTTAAGAAAGAGATCGAGAAAGTTAAAGAACTCGGTGTTAAATTTGAAACAAACGTTGTTATCGGTAAATCCACAACAATCGATCAGCTGATCGAAGATGAAGGATTTGAAGCTGTATTTATCGGTTCCGGTGCAGGTCTTCCGATGTTTATGGGAATCCCGGGTGAAAACGCAAGCGGTGTATTCTCTGCAAACGAGTACCTGACAAGAAGCAACCTGATGAAAGCATTCGATGACTCTTATGATACACCGATCGCAGCAGGTAAGAAAGTTGCTGTTGTCGGCGGTGGTAACGTAGCTATGGATGCTGCAAGAACTGCTCTCAGACTTGGTGCTGAAGTACATATCGTATACAGAAGAAGTGAAGCAGAGCTTCCTGCACGAGCAGAGGAAGTTCATCACGCAAAAGAAGAGGGAATCATCTTTGATCTTCTTACTAACCCGAAGGAAATCCTTGTAGATGAGAACGGTCATGTAAAAGGTATGAAGGTTGTCAAGATGGAACTTGGTGAGCCGGATGCTTCCGGAAGACGTCGTCCGGTTGAAATTCCGGGATCTGAATATGACATGGATGTAGATACAGTTATCATGTCTCTTGGTACTTCCCCGAACCCTCTTATTTCTTCTACAACAAAAGGTCTTGAAGTCAATAAGAGAAGATGTATCATTGCCGAAGAAGAAACAGGTAAGACATCTAAAGATGGTGTATATGCCGGCGGTGATGCTGTTACAGGTGCAGCTACTGTTATCCTTGCCATGGGTGCAGGTAAAGCTGGTGCCAAAGGTATCGATGAATATCTTAAAAATAAATAATGTAAATGGTACTTGACAGATTTTGACGTCTGTGGCATGATTACTAGTGTTGATAATCATGAAAAGCTTAGAAGGTGTTTACAGGGATTTATTTTCCGTCAGAGAGAGGAAGCCATCGGCTGGAAGCTGCCTCAGGTTCAGATATTTCCTGAATTTCCCACCGGAGCCGCGTTTCTGAATGACAGTATTTACTGAGTAGGAAATGACGTTACTGCGCGTTAAGCAGACCGAGAGCCTGTAGAAAATGCAGGAAGCAGGGTGGTACCGCGGATATTTTACTCCGTCCCTTTAGTGGGACGGAGTTTTTTGTTTGCCAATTCTGCTATTATAACATGAATTGCGAGAACTGCTTTTGCAACGGAGCGATTTGTGGCTATCAAGTCAGAGTCAGATTTTACGTTACTGTTCATTCTGTTCTCAGTAACGATTTTTCTTCTCTGACATTATGACATAAAGGAGAAAGAGAACATGGATATGAAAGAAAGACTTCAGGAACTGGCTGAAGCAGCCGGAAAACGGATCAGTGAATCCGAAGGTCTGGAAAAACTGAACGAAGTACGTGTGGCATACCTTGGTAAAAAAGGTGAATTGACTGCAATTTTAAAGAGTATGAAAGATGTTGCACCGGAAGAGCGCCCGAAGGTTGGACAGCTTGTAAACGAAACAAGAAGCAAGATAGAAGCACTTCTTGATGAATCTAAACAGAAACTGGAAGAAGCAGCACGTGAAGAGAAGATGAAACAGGAAGTGATTGATGTGACTTTACCTGCAAAGAAAGCTAAAATCGGTCACCGTCACCCGAACACCATCGCCCTGGAAGAAGTAGAGCGTATCTTTATTGGTATGGGTTATGAAGTAGTAGAGGGACCGGAGGTAGAGTATGCGGATTACAACTTTACTAAACTGAATATTCCGGAAAATCATCCGGCACGTGATGAACAGGATACTTTCTTTATCAACGATTCTATCCTTCTTCGTTCCCAGACTTCACCGGTTCAGGCACGTACTATGGAGAAAGGAAAGCTGCCGATCCGTATGATTGCACCTGGTCGTGTATTCCGTTCAGATGAAGTAGATGCAACACATTCTCCTTCTTTCCATCAGATCGAAGGTCTTGTTATTGACAAGAACATCACTTTTGCAGATCTTAAGGGAACTTTGCAGGAGTTTGCACAGGAATTATTCGGACCTGAGACAAAAACTAAGTTCAGACCACATCACTTCCCGTTCACAGAGCCAAGCGCAGAGGTGGATGTATCCTGTTTCAAGTGTGGTGGTAAAGGCTGCCGTTTCTGTAAAGGTTCCGGCTGGATTGAAATCCTTGGCTGCGGTATGGTTCATCCGAATGTATTAAGCATGTGCGGAATTGATCCGGAAGAATACACAGGATTCGCATTTGGCGTAGGTCTTGAACGTATTGCACTTCTGAAATATGAGATTGATGACATGAGACTGCTCTATGAGAATGATATCCGTTTCCTGAAACAGTTCTGATGAAATGACTGTCTGAAACAACAGAGCTATGCAGCCAAGAGGAAATTTCTGTCCGGGAAAGCTGCTATAAGTCTGAGCTATAATATAGAAAGAGGATTAACAAAATGAATACTTCATTATCTTGGATTAAAATGTATGTGCCGGATCTTGATGTGACAGCACAGGAATATACAGATGCCATGACACTGACAGGAACAAAAGTGGAAGGCTTTGAAAAACTGGACGCAGATCTGGATAAGATCGTAATCGGTCAGATTGAAAAAATTGAGAAACATCCGGATGCAGATAAACTGATCATCTGCCAGGTGAATATCGGAACAGAGACTGTACAGATTGTTACAGGCGCTCCTAATGTAAAAGAGGGAGATAAGGTTCCTGTTGTTCTTGACGGCGGACGTGTTGCCGGTGGACATGACGGAAAGAAAACACCGGGTGGAATTGAAATCAAAAAAGGAAAACTTCGCGGAATCGATTCCTATGGTATGATGTGTTCCATCGAAGAGCTGGGAAGCACAAGAGAAATGTATCCGGAAGCACCGGAATACGGAATCTATATTTTCCCTGAAGACGCTGTTGTAGGCGAGAGTGCGATCAAGGCACTGGGCCTGGATGATGTTGTCTTTGAATATGAAATCACATCCAATCGTGTTGACTGCTACGGCGTACTGGGAATTGCAAGAGAAGCGGCAGCTACGTTTAATGAGAAATTCTGTCCTCCTGTTGTAGAGTGTAAGGGAAATGATGAAAAAGCTTCTGACTATGTAAAAGTAACAGTAGAAGATCCGAAACTTTGTCCACGTTACTGCGCAAGAGTCGTAAAGAATGTTAAGATCGGACCATCTCCGAAATGGATGCAGAGATGTCTGGCTTCCAATGGAATCCGTCCGATCAATAATCTGGTAGATATTACAAACTATGTAATGGAAGAATTTGGTCAGCCAATGCACGCATATGATCTGGACAGGATTGCAGGAAAAGAAATTGTTGTACGTCGTGCAGAGAATGATGAGAAATTTGTAACGCTGGATGGACAGGAACGTACCATGGATGATCAGGTACTGATGATTTGTGACGGTGAGAAAGCAGTTGGTATTGCCGGTATCATGGGTGGAGAGAATTCTATGATCACAGACGATGTAAAAACTGTTCTTTTCGAGGCTGCATGTTTTGATGGAACAAATATCCGCCTTTCTTCCAAGAGAATCGGTCTGAGAACAGATGCTTCCGGTAAATTCGAAAAAGGTCTTGACCCGAACAATGCGCAGGCAGCTATCGACAGAGCATGCCAGCTGATGGAGGAACTTGGAGCAGGTGAAGTCGTAGGTGGAATGGTAGATATCTGCAATGAAGTAAGAGAACCATCCAGAGTTCCTTTCAAACCGGAGAAGATTAATGCTCTTCTTGGAACTGACCTGACACCGGAAGAAATGCTTGCTTATCTGGCAAAAGTAGAACTGACCTATGACGAAAAAACAAATGAGATCGTAGCTCCTACTTTCCGTCAGGATATCCATTATGTAGCTGATGTTGCAGAAGAAGTTGCAAGATTTTTCGGATATGATAAGATTCCTACTACTCTGCCTACAGGTGAAGCTACAACAGGTAAGCTTCCGTTTAAACTTCGTATTGAAGCAGTGGCACGTGATATTGCGGAATATTGTGGTTTCTCTGAAGGAATGACCTATTCTTTCGAAAGTCCGAAGGTATTTGACAAATTAAGACTTCCGGCTGACAGTAAGCTCCGTCAGGGAATCGTGATCAGCAATCCTCTGGGAGAAGACTACAGTGTCATGAGAACAACTACTTTAAACGGTATGCTCAGTTCTCTGGCTACGAACTATAACAGAAGAAATAAAGATGTACGTCTTTATGAACTTGGTAATGTATATCGTCCGAAAGCACTTCCTCTTACAGAACTTCCGGATGAGCGTATGCACTTTACACTTGGTATGTATGGAAACGGCGATTTCTTTGACATGAAAGGTGTATGTGAAGAGTTCTTTGAGAAAGTAGGAATGAGAGATAAAGTAGATTATGATCCAAACAGCGGAAAAACTTACCTTCATCCCGGAAGACAGGCAAATATGGTTTATGATGGTAAGGTTGTGGGCTATCTGGGAGAGGTTCATCCTCTGGTTGCAGATACTTATGGAATCGGTGATAAGGCATATGTGGCAGTGATTGATATCCTTACGGTTCTTGAATTTGCAAGCTTCAACCATAAATACACAGGAATTGCAAAATATCCTGCAGTAACCCGCGATTTAAGTATGGTCGTTCCGAAAACCGTTCTTGCAGGACAGATTGAACATATTCTGACTCAGAGAGGCGGAAAGATTCTGGAGAGTTATCAGTTATTTGACATTTATGAAGGAAACCAGATTAAAGGAGGATATAAATCCATGGCTTATTCTCTGGTATTCCGTCACCATGACAAGACTCTGGAAGAGAGCGAGATTACAGCTGCAATGAAGAAAATCCTGAATGGTCTGACAGACCTTGGAATCGAGTTGAGAAGTTAATGCTGATTTATGTATTAAGACATGGGATAACTCAGTGGAATAAACTGAAAAAAGTGCAGGGGGCAATGGATATTCCCCTTGCACCGGAAGGAATTGAACTGGCGAAAAGAACAGGAGAAGCATTAAAAGATGTTCCGTTTGATATCTGTTTTACCAGTCCTCTGGCAAGAGCGAGACAGACAGCACATTATGTGCTGGGAAACAGGCAGATTCCCGTTATTGAGGATAAAAGAATCCAGGAAATTGATTTCGGAGTTCTTGAAGGAAGCCGGTTTAAGGATGAACAAGGAAAGATCATCAGTCATGAAATGGAAATTTTCTTTGAAGAGCCACAGAAATTTGAACGCCCTCAAAACGGCGAAAACATTTCTGATATCCTGAAACGCACCAGAGAATTCTGGGTGGAGAAAACGACAGATCCTGCTCTGGCAGACAAAACAATTCTTGTTTCTTCTCATGGATGTGCAGTTCGTGCACTGCTTCAGAACGTCTATCAGGATCCGGAACATTTCTGGCATGGATGTGTGCCTCCAAACTGTAGTATCAATCTGCTTGAAGTAAAAGATGGAAAAGCCAGATTTCTGGAAGAAGATAAAGTTTATTCTGAAATATAACAATTCTGTAAAATAATCCGGTGGAAAACTGTGCTTTGAGTACAGCTTTTCTGCCGGACTTTTAATATATTTTGTTACTGTTTATACACCACTATCCCGAGACATACAAGCCAAAATTCCATTGCCGCAGGCAATCTGGA
>OLXW01000750.1_pt1 | contig 20645 bp, 20 predicted proteins | sample 1673551 | NCBI WGS metagenome assembly OLXW01 (sample SAMEA103958114, study PRJEB25191) | human gut metagenome | reverse complement strand
TATGGTAGAGACGATCAACAAACTGATCCGTGTATCCAGACAGTTACTGCAGGAGCTTGGACGTGAACCTACGCCGGAAGAGATCGCTGCAGAGTTGGACATGCCGGTAGACCGTGTGCGTGAAATCTTAAAGATTTCCCAGGAACCGGTTTCTCTTGAGACTCCGATCGGTGAGGAAGAGGACAGCCACCTGGGCGACTTTATCCAGGATGACAATGTACCTGTTCCGGCAGAAGCTGCAGCGCAGACACTTCTGAAAGAACAGCTGGATGAAGTTTTAAGTACACTGACAGAGAGAGAGCAGAAGGTTCTCCGCCTGCGTTTTGGTATGAGTGATGGAAGAGCACGTACACTGGAAGAGGTCGGAAAAGAGTTCGATGTCACCCGTGAGCGTATCCGTCAGATTGAAGCAAAAGCACTCCGCAAGCTTCGTCATCCAAGCCGCAGCAGAAAATTAAGAGATTATTTGGATTAAGAAGATGGCTGAATTATCAAAAAGATTACAGGCAGTGGCGGATCTTGTCACACCGGGAATGCGTCTTGCGGATGTGGGAACAGATCACGCTTACATCCCAATCTATCTGACACAGAACGGGCTGGTTCCATCCGCAATTGCCATGGATATTAACAAAGGACCATTAGAGAGAGCGGATACACATATCCTTGAACATGGACTGGATGGGAAGATCGTTACCCGTCTTTCTGATGGTCTGGTGAATTTGAAAATGGAAGAAGCTGACACAATGATCGCCGCCGGAATGGGCGGCGGTCTTGTCATACATATTTTGAATGAGGATCCGGCAAAAACCAGAAGCTTAAAGGAACTGATCCTGCAGCCGCAGTCAGAGCTTGCGAAAGTCCGCCGTTATCTGGAAGAACATAGATTTCGTATCGTTGCAGAGGACATGGTGGAAGAGGATGGCAAATACTATCCGATGATGAAGGTGATCCCGACAGAGCAGAAAGGTCTTTATGCGGAAGGTGTTCCGGCAGCAGAAGAAGAGCTTGAATATGGAAAATATTTATTAGAGAAGGGTCACCCGGTGATGGGAGAATATCTGAAAAAAGAACTGTCTGTGAATCAGGGCGTGTATGAAAAGCTTCGGGTGCAGGAGAGTGAACGCACGAAGGAGAGAAGTGCAGAGATTCTGCATATGATAAAGAGAGCAGAAGACCTGCTTGACCGGTATTTTTAGGAGGAAAATGATGATTTGCAGAGAAATTATAAAAGAAATAGAAGCACGTTTTCCAAAGCACTATGCTATGGAGTGGGATAATGTAGGACTGCAGGTCGGAAGAAGCGATAAAGAAGTAAAGCGGATCTATCTTGCACTGGATGCGACGGATGAAGTGATCGAAGAAGCAGCAGACTGGGGCGCGGATATGCTGATCACACATCATCCGATGATCTTTAAAGCAATGAAAAAGATCAATGACGAGGATTTTATTGGCAGAAGAGTACTGAAGTTGATCCGGGATGACATTTCTTACTATGCGATGCATACCAATTATGATGTGATGGGAATGGCAGAGCTTGCTGGGAAGGTACTTGAACTGAGTGAACCGGAGGTTCTGGAAGTGACGGGAAGCATGCATTCAGAATCCGGCGAAGTTCCGGTTGGGATCGGAAGAGTTGCTGATCTGGCACAGCCGATGGATTTAAAATCCTGTGCGGAAATGGTAAAAAAAGCATTTGATCTTCCGAATGTGAAAATTTTTGGAGAGCCGGATATGCAGGTACATCGCCTTGGTGTTTTTCCGGGCTCCGGGAAGAGCGCAATTTCCGTATCTTTGGAAAAAGGTGTGGATGTACTGGTGACAGGTGACATTGATCACCATGAGGGGATTGATGCGGTTGCGCAAAAAATGGCAGTAATTGATGCCGGACACTATGGCGTGGAGCATATCTTTATTGCAGATATGGAACATTTTTGCCGGGAGAAATTTCCAGAGGCAGAGATCCGGACAGCAAAGATCCGGCAGCCATTCTGGGTTTTGACGTAAGGTGTTTGGGAGCGGGGAGAAAACAGACAGATTTGTCAAAGCGCCGTAAGGCAGAAAGAAGGCGGTAAATATGGAACAGCAGATGTACAAAGTACAGATTGACGGGGAAGAGAGAAGTTTTCCGGCAGGAACCACATATCTGCAGATTGCCGGGGAATATCAGGAAAGATACCCACATGATATTGTTCTTGTATATGTAAATGGAAAGCTTCAGGAGCTTGGAAAGAAGCTGAAAAAGGACTGTGCACTCCATTTTGTGACGACAGGCGAGACAATTGGAAATCTTACCTATCGCCGTGGTGTAAGTTTTCTGCTGGTGAAGGCAGTATATGATACAATCGGACACGATAAGATAGAACAGGTGAGAATCCATTTTTCAGTAGATAAAGGGTATTATTGTACAATAAAAGGAGATCAGAAGCTGGATCAGAAACTGCTTGCAAGGATTGAAGAACGGATGCATGAAATGGCAGATATGGATCTTTCAATCCGGAAGAGATCGGTTCATACCGATGAAGCGATTGAAATGTTCCGCAAGTACGGTATGAAGGATAAAGAGCGTTTGTTCCGGTATCGCAGAGTGTCTACAGTCAATATTTACAGTATCAATGAATTTGAGGACTACTATTACGGCTATATGGTTCCATCAACCGGCTATCTGAAATATTTTAAATTATATTTATATGATGAGGGATTTGTAGTGCAGATGCCGGAGGCAGCTGAACCGGAAAAGATACCTCCGTTTCAGCCACAGAATAAGCTGTTCCATGTGCTGAAGGAATCTACGCGTGGCGGTGACATGCTTGGAATTGAGACGGTAGGGGCACTGAATGATTATGTGACAGGCGGCAGCGCCAATCCAAAGGAACTGCTTCTGGTACAGGAGGCAATGCAGGAGAAGAAGATTGCGCAGATCGCAGAGCAGATTGCAGGAAATCCGCAGAAAAAGTTTGTCTTGATCGCCGGTCCTTCTTCGTCAGGAAAGACTACATTTTCCAGACGGCTTTCCATCCAGCTCCGGGTAAGCGGTCTGGTCCCGCATCCGATTTCGGTGGATGATTACTTTAAGAACCGTGTGGATACACCGCTGGACGCAGAAGGAAAGCCGAATTATGAGTGTTTGGAAGCACTGGATGTGGAACTTTTTAATCACGATCTGAAAAAGCTGCTTGCAGGAGAACGGATTGAGCTTCCGACGTTCAATTTCAAGACCGGAAAACGGGAATATAACGGACATTATATGCAGCTTGGTGAGCAGGATATTCTGGTGATCGAAGGCATTCATTGTCTGAATGATGCGTTGACCCATGATCTGCCAAAAGAAAATAAATTCAAGATCTATATCAGTGCACTGACCCAGCTGAATATCGATGAGCATAACCGGATCGCATCAACAGATGGACGTCTGATCCGCCGGATGGTGCGTGATGCAAGAACCAGAGGTACTTCGGCAAAGCAGACGATCGCTATGTGGCAGTCGGTGCGAAGAGGGGAAGAGAACAATATTTTCCCGTATCAGGAAGACGCGGATGTGATGTTCAATTCAGCTCTTCTTTATGAGCTGGCAGTTCTGAAAGCTTATGCAGAACCGATCCTGTTCGGAATTGAGAAGGACTGCGCCGAATATCAGGAGGCGAAGAGACTGCTCAAATTCCTGGATTATTTTGTGGGGATCGGAAGTGAGTATGTTCCGCAGAATTCGATTTTGAGGGAATTTATTGGAGGCGGATGTTTCGATTTGTAGAATGTTGAAGCTGGTCACATGGTAAGAGACCAATATAGATTATAGGGGCAGTTTGAATCCGTTCCGCTGTTTTTTTAGTGTGATCCGTCGTCAGAAATAAACAGAAGAAGAGCTTCTGGGAGAATGAATATCTTTGTTCTCTCAGGAGCTCTTCTTCTGTTTGACCGGAAAATACATATGGAAAATTCTTCCATAAAAAGAGTATTATGTGCCGGGGAAGGGGATCACTTAAATATATTTATCAGAGTAACATATCTTCAGGCACAGGCGCTGTGAAATGCATTTCTTCTCCTGTGATTGGATGCCGGAAACGCAGATGATGTGAGTGCAGTGCCTGACGGCTGATATGGCTGTAATCCGGATTATAGAGAAAATCTCCCGGAAGCGGATGACCGATGTAATTCATATGCACCCGGATCTGATGAGTGCGTCCGGTATCCAGCTTTAAGGCAACCAGAGAGTAGACCGGCTCTGTATTTGTGATGGAAAGCCTGCGGTAATGGGTGCAGGCATATTCACCATGTTTAAAATCGACCATGCGCTCGATGGTAGAACCCTCTTTTCTGGCAATTGGAGCAGTGATGATTCCGTCTTCCGGGACGATTCCCGTGGCAAGTGCCAGATATTCCCGGTGGATTTCCCGGCGTGCCATCATGGCAGAGAGGAGAGAGGCACTGTAAAGATGCCGGGCAATGATCAGAAGACCGGTGGTGTCCCGGTCAAGCCGGTTAATGCAGCGGTAGACAAAAGGCTCGCCTTTCTCTTTGAAATACCATGCACAGGCATTGGCAAGTGTGTTGTCATAATTTCCCTGGGAAGGGTGAATTGGCATTCCGGCAGGTTTATTGATGACCAGCAGGTCCGGATCTTCATATACGATCGAAAGAGGCAGATCTGACGGAACAATATTTTCGGAGAATTTTGTTTCGGTAATCCGGATGGCAAGCTGGTCGCCGGGAGTAAGAAGAGTGAGCGCCAGTACCGGTTCCCCGTTCAGACGGATTCCTTCCGTATCCTCTTTGATTGCCCGGATCAGAGAAGAAGAATATCCATGAGCTTTTAAAAACTCATGGATATTGGAAGTTTTCTGTTCGGTTATTGTATAATTCAGAATTCTTTCCCACATTACTTTGATTTCACTTCCCGCCATAATTCATTGTAGACAGCATCGTTTTTATCTCCAAGGAATTTGAAGGTCTCACATCCGGAGAGCTCGCTTGCATCCGGGAATGCAATCTTGCTGTTGCGGATGGACTCGTCTTCAATCAGTTCCCGTGCTGCTTCATTTGGAGTCGAGTAGGTGATGTACTCAAAGTTCTTCAGTGCGATGTCCGGACGGCAGAGGAAGTTGATGAACTTTTCTGCATTTTCCTTATGCTCTGCATTCTTCGGAATTACCCAGGAGTCGATCCAGATATTGGACCCTTCTTTCGGGATCACGTATTCCAGGTTTGGATTTTCTTTCTGTGTGTAAATGGCTTCACCGGAGTAAATAACACCGATGGCTGCTTCGTTTCCGATCATCTTGTCACGCACCTGGTCAACGACGTATGCCTGAACCAGTGGTTTCTGTTTGATCAGAAGATTCTTCGCTTCGTTCAGCTCGTCCAGGTCGGTTGAGTTCAGGGAATATCCAAGATATTTTAAGGTAACACCGAATGCATCGCGGACGCTGTCCTGCATCAGAATGCTGTCCTTGTACTTTGGATTCCAGAGAACAGACCAGGAATCAATTGGTTCGTCTACCATGGTTTTGTTGTAAAGGATCCCGACAGTTCCCCAGCAATAAGGAACAGAGTATTTATTTTCCGGATCAAATGCTTTGGACTGATCCATGTAAGTCTGTCCAATATTTTTGATATTCGGAATATTATCCCAGTTGATCTCGGCGAGGAGATCATTCTCGATCATACGCTGGATCATATAGTCAGAAGGGCAGACCACATCGTAGGAAATGGCGCCGGACTGCACCTTCGGGTACATGATCTCATTGGTTTCGTATTCTTCATAAACTACCTGGATACCGGTTTCTTCTTCAAAGATATCCAAGACATCCGGGTCCAGATATTCGCCCCAGTTGTAGACAATTACCTTTTCGGAGCCGGAAATCTTTGTCTTTGAATTGTAGAAAAATCCTCCGGCTGTAATAACGATCACGAGCAGTGCCGGTACGACACGTGTTACGACGAGACGCATCGTGTGGCGTGCACGGGATGGCTTGCGGATCGTGCCGTCTTTTTCGTGAACTTCTTTTTCTGGTTTTAAATTGACCAGGAAGAGAAGGAAGAGCACCGTTACAAACATGATCGTTGAGAGTGCGTAAATTTCCGGACGGATTCCTTTTCGTACTTCACTGTAAATTTTGGTGGACAGGGTATCGATTCCAGGTCCTTTGGTAAAGTGGGTGATCACAAAATCATCCAACGACATGGTAAATGAAAGCAGGAAACCGGAAAGAATTCCTGGAAGGATATCCGGAAATACGACTTTGAAAAAAGCGTAGATCGGAGAAGCACCCAGATCCAGTGCAGCTTCATAGGTCCGCCGGTTGGTCTGCTTTAGTTTTGGCATGACACTTAGGATGACATACGGGATATTAAAGGTTATATGTGCAATCAGGATTGTCGAAAATCCCATGTTCATACGGAATGCGATAAACAACAGCATCATAGATACACCAGTCACAATGTCTGCGTTCAGCATCGGAATGTTGGTGACACCCAGCATAAAGGTACGAAACTTGCGGTTCATACTCTGGATTCCAATGGAAGCCAAAGTTCCGATCACGGTTGCAATCAGCGCAGAAAGAAGTGCGATGATCAGGGTGTTGTATAAGGTGCTCATGATCGCTTCATCCTGGAAAAGGGATACATACCATTTTCCGGTAAATCCGCCCCATTTGGCACGGGTTCTGGAACTGTTAAAGGACAGAACCATCAGTGTCATGATCGGAGCATAGAGGAAGATCACGATCAGCAGTAAATATAAATTCTGTAATTTCTTTTTCATTAGAATGCTGTGCCCTCCCCGTCTTTATCGTATTTGGCGATCAGAGCCATACTTGCAATGATGAAGATCATCAGGACAAGTGAAAGTCCACTTCCTACATGCCAGTTGCTTCCCTGCTGGAATTCCTGTTCGATGACATTTCCAATCAGAAGGATCTTGCTTCCACCGAGGAGATTGGAAATGACGAAGGTTGTAAGTGCAGGTACAAATACCATAGTGATTCCACTGATGATACCCGGAACACTAAGCGGAAGGATGATCTTGGTAAATGTCTGGATATTTCCGGCACCGAGATCTCTGGCTGCGGAAATAACATCTTTGTCAATCTTTACAAGTACATTGTAAATCGGCAGCACCATGAACGGCAGGAAGTTGTAGACCATACCGAGGATGATCGCTGTCGGTGTGTTGATAATGTTCCATGAAGGCAGCCCGAAGAAATGGAGAACGGAGTTGATGACACCGTTTTTCTCCAGGAGGTTCTGCCATGCAAGAGTTCTGAGCAGAAAGTTCATCCACATCGGAAGGATGAAAACAAGTACTACGAAGCTGGACTGGTTTACATTTCTTCCGGCGAGGATCATTGCCAGAGGATAGGCAAGGATCAGGCAGATCACTGTGCTGACAAATGCAAGCAGAAGTGCAAGCCCCAGAGCCTTTATATTCTCAGGTGTTGTGATTTTGGCAAGGTTCATCCAGGTGAATTTTCCGTCATTGTCAGTCAGACCATAATAGAAGATCATGATCAGAGGAATGATAATGAAAGAAACTGCCCAGAAAAGGTATGGCCCTGCCAGGAGACGTTTGCTATTCTTCAATTCCTGCAGCCTCCTCATCTTCAGATTCCGGTTTTTTCATGATCTGAATATCAAACGGGTCAACATGGATTCCAACCTCAGTGCCAACCGGGAACATATCGGTGCTGTGCACCAGCCATTCATAGTTGTTGGCAAGGACTTCCATTTCATAGTGGACTCCTTTGAAAATCAGATGGGTAACGACACCCTTTAATGTGCTTTCTTCTGGTTTTACAAGATCGATGTCCTCCGGACGGATGACCGCATCGACCGGTTTGTTGGTTCCGAATCCGGTATCCACACACGGGAATTCGGCACCGACAATATTGACCAGCTTATCGCGTACCATGATGGCATTGAAAATGTTGCTATCGCCAATGAAGTCGGCTACGAAAGCATTTTCCGGCTCGTTGTAGATATCTTCCGGTGTACCGATCTGCTGGATGTATCCCTGATTCATGACAACAATCGTGTCAGACATGGTGAGGGCTTCTTCCTGATCGTGGGTAACGTAGATAAATGTAATTCCCAGCTCATTTTTTAAACGGATCAGTTCATACTGCATGTCCTGGCGGAGCTTTAAATCCAGGGCACCGAGAGGTTCATCCAGAAGAAGAACTTTTGGTTCATTTACAATGGCGCGGGCGATGGCAATACGCTGCTGCTGCCCCCCACTTAAAGAATCCGGATAACGGTTCTGGTAACCTTCCAGATTGACCAGTTTTAATGCATAATGAATCTTATCATCGATGTAAGATTTTGATTTCCCTTTGATCTTCAGGCCAAAAGCAATATTTTCAGCAATGGTCATATGGGTGAAAAGCGCATATTTCTGGAAAACAGTGTTGAGCTGTCGTTTATTCGGTGCAAGGGATGTAATGTCCTTTCCATCGAAAATTACTTTTCCGGAGTCCGGATTTTCGAATCCGCCGAGGATACGCAGAAGCGTTGTCTTTCCGCAGCCGCTAGGTCCTAAAAGTGTGAGAAATTCATTTTCTCTGATATAAAGGTTCAGGTCGTCCAGAACCAGATTGTCTCCATATGATTTGGAAACACCAACAATGTCAATCAGTTTGTTTGGCATATGTATAATCCTCCTGTGTACTTAAAAACTTGGGGGAGTGCTGACCCAGATCAGGCGTGCCCCGGAAGAAGACGATGCTTCTATATAATGCTTTGCGTGGGGAGTAAAATAAAAGGATTCTCCCTTTTTAGCTTTGTAGACCTTATTGCCTACGTGGATTTTGACGGAACCCTGAAGCACGTATCCGAATTCCTCACCTTCGTGTGGAAGATCCGGGTAGGTTGCACCGCCCGGAGCCAGGGTAAGACGGATCGGTTCCATCATATTGCGCTGGGCATTTGGAATGATCCATTCAATCGTATTCTTCAGATCAGTATCCTTTTTTTCAAAATAATCCTCATCACCGAAGACAACCTGTTCTTCCTCGTCATCGCTGAAAAATTCATTCAGATTGGTGCCGAGACACTGCAGAATATCAACCAGTGTGGCGATAGAAGGAGAAGTAAGATCCCGTTCCAGCTGGGAAATGAATCCCTTCGAAAGCTCACTCCGGTCTGCAAGTTCTTCCTGGGTAAGATTTTTCGCAATACGGAGCTCCCTTACTTTCTGTCCTATGTTCATAAATAGCTCCTTTCTGTAAATTGTTTGTAAAAATAAAAATAAACCTAGAGTTTAGTATTTCTATACACACGACAAGGTTTATTATACTATAGTTTAGAGAAAAAGCAACCGTTTTATAAGGAAAATGGAGGCTTTTTTGAAAAATAAAAAACGGGTAAGAATTGACTAATTTTAGTTTAGATTATCTTCAGACCGCTTTTGAAAAATTGCATGAAAAAATCCTCCGAATCGAAAGAAAATTCGAGGGATTTTAGCTGATTACCGGAAAGTTTTGATTTGTCGATTCCATATGTTTGGAAGCGACAAATGATAAGATACTAATGAGGGTGTGGGAAGTTGATTCCTACATCCTTTTTTAGTGCGTAAAAAATGATTGAATGTTATAATAGAAGCAGATTGGAGGAGAATTAATGCTAACCACACCATTAGGAGATATTGAAATATATGTAGATGACAACAAGGTTGAATATATGGAAAAGAATATTAGAGTGTCAGATAAACTATGTCCTGACGTTAGTGGGAGATATGCCATTAAAATTGATTTTATCCCAGATGGAAAAATACATACAATATCTTGTAAAATAAAGGGACATGTTTCATCTGAAAAGGATGGAATAGAACTAGGAGAGCGATTAGAATTGAAATCGTTTTACAAAGACAATACTAAATTGTCAATAGGCATGGAAGGCGAATCAGGATATTATGCGGATGGTATGTGCATCTCAGATATATATGATTACGATAACGAGTATATGGAAGACGGTGTTTTATATATGGTTATGAAAGAAACTAAGACAACAAAGTATGTATTTGGTATTGCATGGATTGAAAATGTTACAACAGAAAACGACGTGCAGACATGGTATGGAGCAGATCCAACATTATTTTGACAAGAAAGAAGGATAATTGTTATGGGAAAACCATTTAAAGATAAATTGAAAAATGTAGGAGATTTTATTAGTGGAACTATTGCAGAGGTAGAAAAACAGGCAAAAGATAGTGAGGTGCTTGAGAAGATTTCTAAAGGGACGAAAGATGGTCTTGTGTTTGTATCAAACGGAGTAAAGGACGGAGCTGAAAAGATTACAAATGGAGCAAAAACAAGTGCTGATACGATAAAAAATGTAGTGGCTGAACATAAAAAACAGGGCATACAAGACAATAATAAAGAAAAGCAGGGAAGTCTTGATGACCAACTTCATGATGCAGTAAACAGGTATAATGCGGCATATGCAGAGTTTGAGAATAACGGCTCAGCGATTCTTAGACAGCGAGAACGATCTGTGGACTTACTGGAAAATGTTGAAAACTTAGTAAACAGTATTGCAAATCATCCAAAGAATTTTGATGCAGATTTCAAGGAGATCCAACTTTATAAAAAAGAATTCAAAGATGTATGTGATTATGCAACACAAGAACTCGATGCAGCAAAGAAATCCATGGCAGGTGTAGGTGCAGGAGTAGCCGGCGGTATGGCTGTAGCCAGCTTGGCTCCGAGTGCAGCTATGTGGGTAGCAACTACATTTGGTACAGCTTCTACAGGAACTGCTATATCAACATTGTCAGGCGCAGCCGCTGCTAATGCAGCTTTAGCATGGCTTGGAGGTGGTGCAGCCGCTGCAGGAGGAGGTGGAATGGCATCTGGAACTGCATTTTTGGCAATGGCCGGTCCAGTAGGCTGGACAATTGGAGGAGCTACATTATTAGCATCAATTGCTCTGTTTGCAAATAAAAAAATCAAACTTGGTAAAGAAAAAAAAGAAGAGATTGAGGCAGTATTACACAATGTTGAATTAGTTAGTGAAGTTAATGTCAAAATGCAGTCATTATTAGATAAGACGGACAAATTAAGAAGTATGTTGAATGATCAGTACGGAAATTGTATGACTTATTATGGAAAGAACTTTATAGAAATAGTAGATGAAGGGCAAATGTTATTGGGAACACTTGTGAACAATGCAAAATCTTTAGCAGCAACGCTTGGTGAAACTGTGGAGGAATAAAGTAAATGATAGAAGCTAAAAAGATGATTAAAAATGGGCAAGAACAAGCTGTTGCTTCATGGATTAATTACCTGAATCAGGTGCGATTAGACAGATTGATGGAAGCATTGCAGAAAGAAGAATTAAATCTGAATGAAGCGATGTCTACCATTGGTGAAACACTTAAAACGATTAGCAGAGATATCGTGAATAATGGAAAAGGACGAGGTGGTCAATATGGAATGCACGGATTTATTGCTGAAGTTGCAGAATGTGGTATTGGAAATGCCAGAGAACAGATAGAAGGAAAAGCACCAATATACGAATGGATTAATGATAATGGGCCTGAAGATTTGAGAAGGGGAGCAACACTAATCCAGCAGAAATTTGTAAACGGAGGTGGACATTTATCACTACAGGCAATTCGTATGCATTTAAATGCTTATCCTGATTTCCTTGATAATGGCGGAGTATATCAGATTCCGGAAGACCATTACGAGAAAATCAAGTGGCTGCTTTCGATTTCAGAAAAAGAAGCAAATAAAATGCCGACTTCAACAGGCGATTTTTCTCTGAAACAGTGGAGGGAAGTACATGAATTTTTTAAAAATGGTGATATTCCATTAGATAAAGTAGAACCGTCTAAATTAAAATATTCTGAAGTCCAGAAAGGCACATATGAACAAACTTTTTCAAAAGAAAAGGATAGTTTAAGAAAACGAAATCAGGAAAGAAAAGAACAGGCATATAATAAAAGTAAACCTACGTTATCTGAGGGAGCGAAAGCAACAGCAGCCGCAGCTGCAATTGAGGGTGCTATGGCGTTGTGCCTGGGAATAGCTGAAAAAAGAAAGTCTGGTAAGAAATTCAATGCTTTTGATGAGGAAGATTGGAAAGAGATTGCAGCTACTACAGGAAAGGGAACCTTGAAAGGTAGTATACGAGGAGCATCTATTTATACATTGACGAATTTTACTGCAACTCCGGCAGCTGTAGCAAGCGCAATGGTAACAGCAACATTTGGTATTGCGGAACAGGCATATCAATTAAAGCAGGGAAATGTAAATGAACAGAGATTTATTGAGAATACAGAAATGTTATGTTTAGATGCTTCAGTTAGTGCACTTTCTTCATTTGCAGGTCAAATATTGATTCCGGTTCCTGTACTTGGTGCAGTGATTGGTAATACTGTAGGAACTATGATGTATCAAATTGCAAAAGATAATCTGTCAGCCAGAGAACAGAAGATATTTGAAGAATATGCAGAAGCAGTACGTCAGCTGGATGTTTCATTACAGGATCAGTATCAGGAATTTGTTGATGAAATTGGTAAGGATACGAAGCTGTTTATGGAATTATTAAACAGGGCATTTGCACCAGACATTCGTGTAGCCTTTGAAGGTTCTATTGATTTGGCAAAATCATGTGGCGTACCAGTAGACGAGATATTAGATAGCAAAGAAAAAATAGCATCATATTTTATGGATTAAAAGAAGGCGTAATATGCACGCAATAATAAGACAAGGCAATGGAAAATATTATATTTCATCGGTATTCGGCTATTATAGTGATGTAAAATCAGAAGATGACTATCAGCGTTATCTTGAAAGAATCCATAGCACATACTATGTAGTATTCAACGAAGAAAAAACGAAATTGATAAAATGGTTTAATATACAGCCCGATACAGAATATTTAATAAAACAGGTACTGATCATAGATTCTGATGAGAGTGGGTGGATTATAAACGAACAAGATGACACGGGTGGTGTAGAATTCCTTCCAAGAGAACTGGCAGACAAAATTATTTCAGAAGGAGTTGTTCCTGATGATATTATGCAGCAATGTATAAAATTTGAAGAATCTTATACATATGAAGAGTATCGTGAGATTAAAACGAAAAAAGATATTGAAGACTTTGATTGGGCAACCGGAAATTTTCATGATGCATGTATTGAAGAACAAAAAATATCAGATGGTGGAGAACTGTATCTGAGGTTCACCGGGATATGGGGATGTCAAGTTGAAATTTGGTTTTGGGATGACTTGGAGTATTGTACGGACAGCAGAAATCCAGAATACTGGGATCCATATTGGTCATGTTCTACGCTACTATTATTCGATGGATATGTGTATTTTGTAGATGAAGAACTCGAAGTGAATGAAATTACAGATGAATACTGCTGGTTTAAAGCCAGACATATGAAATACCACATTATTCCAAATTAAATGAGATATGCAGGCGATAATTCCAAGGTAGTCATGCGTAAAGAAAATATCAGAAATGCCTTTAACTCACCAATGCGTCCATTTGTGCTTGCCACAACGTCTATTGGTCAGGAGGGTCTGGATTTTCATAATTATTGCTGTGTGATTATGCACTGGAATCTTCCAAGTAATCCCATAGATTTGGAACAAAGAGAAGGCAGGAAGAACTTCTGGAATATTTATTCAAGGAGTTCAAGGACACAAGTAGATTGAAGAAACTGTTTATCGACTTGAGTCCATTTTCAAAGGGAAAAGAAGGTTGATGTGATGAGAATACTTTTTTGTAACATAGCGTGGATGAAGGAGTATCGAGGAAATGAAGATGGAAAGGATATTCCGTTAAATGGTGGAAGTTTTGTTGACGAGACAGGAGACGCACATGAAAAATATAATTTTACACCGGTGAATATGGAGGGCAGGGAAGGTTTATGTTGTCTGGGATTTTTCGAGACAAAATCACATAATGGTAAAGATGTTAATCAAATGCGGATAGAGAATATTGCAGGTTGTGAGCATTGTAAAAAAGAAGAATCAGTAGATGATGTACTTGTTGTATATTGCGCAAAACATCCGGCACATAAGTTTACAACAGTTATTGGCTGGTACAAGCATGCTACTGTTTACAGGCATTATCAAGAGGCGGTGTTTGCTCCTGAAGATATACAATATTACAATGCAATAGCCAAATCGTCAGATTGTGTTTTGCTCCCTACAGGTACCAGAGCAAGAAAAGTTCAATGGGAAGTTCCAAGAAAATCAAGTGGTTGGGCTTATGGTTTTGGACGAGCGAATGTCTGGTATGCCAGTGAAGAGGATAGCAGGTTGCAAGATTATCTTGCAAGATTAGAAAAACAGATTAACGAATATGATGGCGAAAATTGGATTGAAAAGTATGCTGAGTAGGTGTTAAACAAAGGATAGAACGAGGGAGGAATAGCAATGGCGTATGGAAAGTCTATAGAGCTGTTTTTGGTCAATGGAACAGCGGATAGCTTGACTATAGCGGAGCTGTCAAATTGGAACGGAAAAGCAATTAAGATACCAAGAATTGAAGTGTCTTCGTGCTATAGAGAGGATATTACTCAAGCAGGAGTATATTTCCTCTTTTGCAAAGAAGATGATGGAACAGATTCAGTATATATCGGAGAAGCAGAAAATGTAAAAGAACGTTTGTTGCAACATTTGCGAGACTATCAAGCTGAAAAAGAGAAATATTATTGGACCACGGCAGTGATTTTTATAGGGAGAGATCTGAACAAGGCATTGATTCGTTATCTTGAAAATCGATTTGTAGACATTGCAAGACAGTGTAAACGGTATTTGGTGCTTACAAAAAACACTTATCGAAATACAGTGATGAAGGAATCATAAATAGCAGTTATGGAAGAGTTTATTGATAATGTGAGAATTTTGATAAGTGTTTTAGGATATAAAGTATTGGAACCTGTCAATAAACCAGCAGTTATAGAAGAAAATGATGGTAACGAGATTGAAAAAGACGAAATAAAGCTGCACTTGGAAAGAACAGTGAAGGGAATAGGAAAGATAGAAGCTGATGGTATTCGCACATCTGAAGGTTTCGTAGTGCTAAACGGAAGTCATATTGCTCCAGAGGATGATGAGACAATCTCAGCAGGTATTAAAGAAAAGAGAAGTAAAGCTAATATTGTAGAGGGTATTCTACAGGAGGATGTTTTGTTTTCAAGTCCATCTGGTGCAGCAATGTTTGTGGTAGGTAAGAGTGCTAACGGATTGACAAGCTGGAAAAATGCAGACGGTATTACACTTAAAGATATTGAAAGCGATGAAACAAAATGAAACTAATGTTATTGCGAATCGAATGAGAATTGAATGTGACTTTGTTTAAGTTTACGAATGAAATTCTTGGAGTATAGGAGCAAGATGGATATGTGGAATGACATATATAAGCCTGATTCGATTGGAAGTGAGGGCGGTACGATTATTGCAGATGAGGAATATAAAGAATCGTGCAGGATAACCTTGGAAAGATGTGAAAGGTATGATGCAATTACATGTGGTGTATATGGAAGTATGATGCATACAATTTTTTATGATAAAAGTCATAGTCAGGAAGTATTTGATAACATGAAAAGAGATCTACAGGAATTTATTGATAAGGATACAACAGCTGAGGAAGAAGATATTTTCTATGAAGAGTTTACAAGTAAATATTGATTGGAAGATTGGTTTGATGACAGGAAAATGGAACAGATTCTGCATCAGAAACCGGTTCAGCTGAAACGAGAGGCAGAATACGAACAGCAGAGCTTATTCTTATAATGGTTCAGAGGAGGAATAGAAAGATGCAAATATTTGTTGATGCAGATGCCTGCCCAGTGGTTGCAATCATTGAAAAGATTGCAAAAGAAAATAGTATTCCGGTAGCGTTGTTGTGTGATACGAATCATGTTCTGTCATCGGCTTATAGTGAAGTGATTGTAGTAGGGGCAGGAGCAGATGCAGTAGATTATAAACTGATCAGTATCTGCCATAAAGGAGATATTGTCGTATCACAGGACTATGGTGTTGCAGCAATGGCACTGGGAAAAGGTGCTTATGCCATTCATCAATCGGGCAAATGGTACACGAATGACAATATTGATCAGATGCTCATGGAACGTCATTTGAATAAAAAAGCCAGAAGAAGTTCCCATAAGAATCATATCAAGGGACCGAAAAAACGAACAGAAGAAGATGATGTAAGGTTTGCACAGTCTTTTGAAAAAATGCTCATGATGGTACAGGAGAAATTTCAAAAGAATACTAAAACAATGGAGACAGGCAGAAAGGAAAACAAATGAGAAAAGCAATCGTATATGCATCTGTACATCATGGAAATACAGAAAAACTAGTAAAGGGCATAGCAGAAGAATGCCAGGTCGATTTGATTGATGCTGTAAAACAGCCAGATGTAGATCTGAGCAGTTATGATATGATTGGATTTGCATCAGGAATCTATTTTTCAAAATTTCATCAGTCGATATTGGGATTTGCAGAGAAGAATCTACCGGACAATAAAAAGGTATTTCTGATCTGTACTTATGGTGGAAGTGCGAATTATAAATCCATAGAGCAGATTTTGGACGAGAAGCGTTCTAAAGTGATAGGAAAATTCGGATGCAAGGGTTATGACACATTTGGTCCATTTAAACTGGTAGGTGGTATTGCAAAAGGACATCCGGATGAGGAAGATATAAAAAATACAGTTGAGTTTGTAAAAGGATTATAAGTAGCCCGCAAATATCTGCCCTGCCTGAAACTGCCGGAGGAAGGCGAAGTACATATCGGCATATGGGGACAACGGCATCGTAGGTATCTGAAAAACCACCACAGGGTGCGTTACATCAATCTGCTAACCAGCGGAAAACCAAATGCTGTGGGTGCAGAGTATGAACAACATCCGCAGTACTGCTATGGAGATTATTTCAAATGATTTGATCTACGCATAACAAATATTTACTGAAAGGCTGCTGTCAAGCGACGGCGGCTTTCCTTTTTCGGGAAGTAATCAAGAAGTCATAAAGTCGGGAGTATAGTCGAAGTGGTTAAAGCGCGTCGTTGATGTAATAAAGTCAATCGCAACGAAAATAGCAGGAATGGCAAAAGTGCTGTTCCTGCTATTTTTATGCTTATATCATTGTGATGAAAGGAGAAATTGGATATATGAACACTTATGGATATGTCCGTGTCAGTCGTCGGGAACAGAATGAGAACCGTCAACTAATCGCATTAAAAGAAGTTGGATTAACAGGGAAAATGATTTTTCTGGACAAACAATCTGGCAAGGATTTTAACAGACCACAGTACAAGAAACTGCTGAGAAAACTAAAAAAAGGCGATTTGCTCTATGTCAAGAGCATTGACCGATTGGGCAGAAATTATGAAGAAATTCAACAACAATGGCGTCTTCTGACGAAAGAAAAAGGAGTCGATATCGTGGTGTTAGATATGCCGTTGCTGGATACCCGACGAGGCAAAGACCTTATGGGAACCTTCTTAAGCGATATTGTTTTGCAGGTTCTGTCTTTTGTTGCAGAAAAGGAGCGTACCAACATTCGCCAACGACAAGCGGAAGGAATTGCCGCAGCAAAAGCAAAAGGCGTGAAATTTGGAAGACCGCTCAAACCATTGCCACACAATTTTCACGAAGTCCATAGGGCATGGCGTGCGAAGAATAATTGTGTTTCTCCTTGTAAATCCTGAATTTTGGTATATAATTTAATGTGTATAGTTACAAATTGAATCTTCATAAAAATTTGCAACTATACACTTTATCAAAATTGAAAAGGAGGGAATGGGCTCGGCTCTTATGAAGAATTGGGAGCGTGTGCCTGAAGTACAATGAAAAGAAAAACGAAAATGAAAGGGGTTCTCTCGTGTTTGTTGGCGTTGGTGTTGGCGCTTTCAATCACACCAAGCGTATTTGCGGAGGAGACTGTTGGTAGCACAACAAACAACGTGGATGCGATAAATGGTGATGATACGCAGGATGGAGTCGGTACAACCACTGACAAAGCTTATAAGACAGAGGAGACTGTTGGTGGCACAACAAACAACGTGGATGCGATAAATGGTGATGATACGCCAGAGGAGACTGTTGGTGGCACAACAAACAACGTGAATGCGATAAATGGTGATGATACGCCAGAGGAGACTGTTGGTGGCACAACAATCTACGTGGATGCGAACAATGGTGATGATGCGCAGGAGGGAGTCGGTACAGCAAAAGAGAAGGCGTATAAGAGCATTGGCGAGGCGGTGAAGGCTGCAAAAAGTGGCTATACCATTAAGCTGGCCAAGGGTAACTATTCTCTGTACGAAGTGTGCGGCAAGCAAGGCACAAATAATGCAGAGTATACTAAGAACAAAGACCTGACCTTCATTGGTGCGGGGCCTGAAGAAACCAAGTGGGGCATCGGTGCGAAGGTACCGAACCCGCAAAATTTCGGCACGGAATATAACAGCGACTACAGTTTCGACGGTCGCGATACTAAGGAAAAAAAGGAAACTGTAACATTTAAGAACATGACGCTTCAGGCTGCAAGTGATAACTATCTCGGTTTTGCTGGAACCGACAAAACAATCGTTGAAAACTGCGTGATCAACGGCAAGACTTTCTACTGGGGCTATACTTCTGCAACATTCAGCAACACTACATTCAACTGCCCAAATGGAGATTACGCCATCTGGACATACAGCTCTCCCGTGATGACTTTCGATAACTGCACGTTTAATTCCTCTGGTAAAGTCATCAATGTCTACACCGATTATAGTGCAGGACATTATGACATCACAGTAAATTTCAACGGTTGTACAGTCAATAATTCCGGTTTGCCTTGGCCTCTGTTTCAAAAACCAGTGCTGAAGATCGATGACCACAACATGGGAGATTGTAAGTATGTCATCAATATTTCTGGAAACAATGTTGTAAACGGGGTATATACAGATGGAATAACCTGCTCTCGTTTGTTTGGCTATGGCGGTAAATCTGAAAATAATACAGGCAGAACTATTGTAAACTTCGGTGACACTACCGTTTGGCGGGATAAAAAAATGGTTGCTGCAGAGGCATACCATAACAGCGGTGTGACGGCAAATGACGTTACCTACACCAACGATGTTGAGGGTTCCAATGATAGTTTGTACGCCGAAGGCTATAAGGATAATGCGCTTGTAACTACCTACGGTGAGTGGATTACAAACGAAGATGGCACGATAACCCGCGATGTAACAAAAAAATGCACGTATTGTGGATATGAGAAAAAAGTTAAGGAATATCAGGTTAAGTTAACTTATGATGCAAATGGCGGCGAAGGAACGATAGATTCAGCAACTGGTGCGGCAGGAGAAAATGTGCCCGTTGCAGAAAATGTTTTTACCCGCAACAACTACACCTTTACCGGCTGGAATACACAGGCAGATGGAAAGGGTACTGCTTACAAAGCAGGCAATAGTTTTACATTGACTGACAAAGATACCGTACTTTATGCTTAGTGGAGTAAAAACAGTGGTAGCACTGGCACTGGTACAAAAGGAACAGCCAAACCAATTGATTCTCCGAAAACCGGTGATAATAGCAACCTTGCCTTATGGTTTGCCCTGCTGTTTGTCAGCGGCGGTGCAGTAACCGCAACAACCATTTACGGCAGAAAGAACAAGCGCAGTGTAAAGTAAGATCAAATGATTAACCCAAAGGCGGCTGTCGAAAGAGATTGCAGTTGCGCCGCTCCTGATGCAGTGTCTGCCTGTGGAGCGGAAATAGCAGACATTGAAGGTTTCTGAATAGCAGAGCCGGTACATAGTTTCATCAAAGATATAGCGAGAGATCATCTCCCGCTGATTTGATGTGCTGTGTACCGGCTCTTTTTGCCGTTATAGGCACTGCAAAAAATATTGCAGAGAGGGTTGATTTTAGCCCCTTCTCGCTGCCTACCTATTGAGGGACAAATTGAAAACTGAATAACCGTCCGAATGGGATATGACCTTGCGATGACCTCACCGGCAGGGAGTGAGCGAGGCAACGTCGTGGTGAGATTCCGGGGCAGGGATAGAAAAACGACATTCGGAGAAAACAGCAGAGTAATCTAAAAACATAGGTTGCTGTCCATAAGGATAGCAAGGATAGCGAGGATAGTGAGCATCGGATTGTGCCCCCACAATCCAAATCCACAGCCTAAAGGCGTGTGGACTAACTCAGGGGAACTCCCCTGAATACCCCTAAAAAAGATAAAATACAAGACTGGAGATGATATATTTTGAACAAAGAAAGCAACAAAGAAGTGCATATCAAGGTACGCCTATCCGAAGAAGAAAACGAAGAATTAAAACGCTGTGCAGGAGCCTGCGGAATGTCACAATCGGAGTTTATCCGTCAGCTTTGCAAAGGAAAAACACCGAAGCTGAAACCAACTAAAGAGTTTTGGGAACTACTAAACACCCTTTACTCTGTCCATAACGGCTTTCAGAAATGTGTGTTTGAACCATTTGCACAGGAACACACAGGAAGCCGAACAAAATTTGCAGGAACCACATTTGTGATCCGGGTTCCGTTTAAAATAGATCTGGATGTGGATAAATCTAAAGAACAGAAAGATTTATCAGAAAAAACGATAAAGGGGTTGCACATTCTTCTGGCGGAAGATAATGAGCTGAACATGGAAATTGCAGAATTTATG
>OLXW01000747.1_pt1 | contig 20679 bp, 11 predicted proteins | sample 1673551 | NCBI WGS metagenome assembly OLXW01 (sample SAMEA103958114, study PRJEB25191) | human gut metagenome | reverse complement strand
GAAATCTGTATCCAACCGGACGGAAATCCGAAAGAGGCTGAATTTTTGCTTGGAGCGAGCAACAGATTATAGTCAGTTTCTTTCTATGGCAAAGGAACTGGAAATCACACCTACAATTTGCGGTAAGCATATGAGCTATTTGCTGGAAGGTGCGGGGCGGGCTGTTCGGGATAACAGCTTGTCTGATACCGATGCATTTACTTATGCGGGTATTTGTGCCCGCCTGTCTGACAATGCACAAGAGCAAAAATACCTGCGGGAAACAATTACAGGTATCCTTAGCTCGGCGACCGGCATGGCGGACTTTGCGGATAAGCTGAAAACGGCAGGAATCGAAACTAAAGTGAAAAAAGCGACCGGACAGGTGCTGTACCGAGCCACGGCGCTGGATGGCACATGGATTCCCGAAGATGCCCTCGGTTCCGAATTCACCAGTGAAGGAATTGAGTACGCGCTGAAGAATGGAAAAATGCAGATTTCTGATGGGGCAGAGAATTCGCTGCTCGACCGCTATCAAAAATTGACGATTCGGTATCCGGAAGTCTGTACGGCAGCGATGAAGTTAAGCAGTCGCCAAATTCTGTCTGCGGGTAAAAACGGCTTGGTTCTTCAGGTTCACGATGACAATGGAAACCCCGCCAAACTAATGGTCAACAAAAGTGAAGTAACAACTTCGCCGGATGGCGAAATCATTTTCAACGTCGGAAACGACTTCTCTTATGACTTGGTTTATGAGGACGGAACCCACGGTACGATCCGAGGCGCAAGGCTGATCCAGCAGATTGACGAGGAAAACCACGTACAGCCATTGGCGGTTGTACTAACAGAAGATCAGATTAAAACAATGTCTCTGCGGGGAGTTACAATTGCGTTGCCAAGCAAGGGGATAGGGAGGTTGTTTATTCCAGAAAAATATGTAGTATGCAATGCGGCGAATGGACAATGTGCAGTTTCGCTCTACCCGAATCATCAATATAGCTATATTCCAACTAGTGGCGAAAATAAAAGAAATAGCATACAAGGGGATCAACTTGCGGTAATTTTAGGGGTGGCGATAAATCTATCGACAGAAAATACTACACTTAGTCGCAGAATAGCTGCGGTGGAACGTCGTATGGGAATTGAAAATGCAAAAAATCTAGGAAAGATCCTCCTTGGAATGACAAGCGAAAATATGTATACAGCGGCTGATTACGATAAGGCGATACTAAGCCTAGGCAAAAAGCAAATTGATCTTACGAACAAAATTTCTGCTATGCAGGAAAAGCGAAAAGAAGTTGCTGCGGTTACCAAGAGCTTACAAATTTGCAAAACATACAAGCCTGTCTGGATGCAGTATGTAGAGTTGCCTATGAGTCAGAAATCGGCTTTTTACAGTGGTCATAGTACGGAATTGCAGGCTTACAGTAGTGCAGCAAAGAATTTGGAAAAAGAAGGAATTGACCAATCCGTTGATCTGGATAAAGCGATTGGATTTACTGAGCAACTTGAAAGGAAAATTGAAGAAACGAAAGAACAACTACGCGAGACAAATTCTGAAGAGAAAAAAGTCCAGCAGGAACGGAAGAAGGTTTTAGGCGTACAGGAAAACCACACGATAAACTGAACAATATTGCTTATTTTGTACAAAGTACAAATTATTGGATAAGGCGAGTTTTATAATAGAGATGTCGATACTATTGCCATCAGATGACGTATATTTGCAGCAAATAGCAAAATCTGTGAGGGAAAGTAAAGCATTTTCGGCAATGGAAAAGAGAAAGCATCTCTAAAAATAGACGGCAAACATTAAATAATATCAAAAAAGGACCGGAAAATCTCGATCGACGTGTTCTCTTACCTTTTGAAGGGAGAGTGGCGATCGTGCGCAGAGTTTCCGATACTTTGCCTTTATTTAAGCATTTTACTAGCGGCGCCGTTCCAAGGGCACCTCCTTATTTTTTGATTCTCAACAAAAAATAAGGAGGATGTATAATGATCCAACGTGAATTCGAAGAGTTACTTGAGCAATTTAGTCAAGATGAACTGAATGAAAAAAGCACGGTGAAGGGGCAGTTCACCAGTTATATAACCCGCCGAATGGAATGGCACGCAATCCGCTATGCCGCCAAGAATCGACCCAATGTCATCGTGATTTCCTTGGATCAGGCTCCGCGACATCTGACAGATATTGATGCCGAGCAAATGTTTCGGAAAGTAGAAATTGAGCTGGCGCTCCAGCAGGAAGTGCAGAAACTTTCACCAAAAGAAAAGGAATGGCTTTTGTGCTTTCTAAAAATGAACTACAAAGAAATTCAGAAACACTTTGGCTGCGGGCATACCAATGTCTATGAGAAGCGTAAGAAGCTGGCCGAAACGATGAAGGCGTTGAAGGAGTAATACTCATGAAGAATTTTGAAGAACATCTGCAAGGCGCAAAAGCACATAACCGGGAGGATAAAATCTGGCTTGTTACGTGTTTTTCGGGAAAAATGGCAAAGTTATGTGCCAAATACGGCTTTCCCGATGATGAAGATATGTTCGTCTACCTGATTGAGCATTTCCTGCGGGACTTGGATAGGTTTGTTATATATGGCGATGACCATACCGTACATAGCGGAGGAAATGGCAGTGGCAACAGATAAGACTCGATATAAGGATGTAAAAGTTCGCATTCCGGAGGAAGAACTGGCTGTACTGAACTGCCGTGTTGCTAAAACAGGTATGTCCAGAGAACAATATATCCGTTGCCTGATTGCAGATACGATTCCTGCTGAATATCCGCCAGCGGATTACAGGCTTATCATTCGAAAACTGGATGAATTGCAGGAAGTGATGGAAGCACTGGTTGACGAGAACCCCGTCAAACGCGATGCAATGAAGCTGTATATTACGCTTCAAAATGTGGCGAGTACGGCGGATATGCTGCGTAGGGCAGTGATGCCATTTGTGTCAAGACGCGAAAAGAAATAAAAAGTGGGGCTGTTGTATGTGGCAGCCCCATTTTCTATTATATTTGATCCCAGAATTCGACCGCAGGAATATAATTTACTTCGTATTTCTCCTCTATGCCTTCGTTAGACATTGCATTATTCAGGGAGTTATAAGCGGTGTCGTCATGGTAATAGGCATGCAATACGCCTTTCAACTAAATAAGCCCCACAAAAAGAAAAAGCCCAGCAAGCCAAAACTTGTCGGGCAGAAAGCGGATTTACTTTTCTTCCATCCAACCAAGGAATGTCTGCAATTTCTGTATGTCACCGTCATCGAGGTCTTGCAGTCGGTTAAAAATGTTGATACGGTCGGTTTCATCCCCGGCACCGGTAAAGAATTCCTGCGGGGTTACGCCGAGGTATTCACAGATGCGCAGAAATTCGTGCATCGAGGGCATTGCCTTGCCGATTGAAATACTGCGCATATAGCTGCCGCTTTTGCCAAGGTCAAGGCTCATTTTATGTTCAGAAACATGAAGGCGATGGCGCAGCTGCGTGATGCGCTTACGGACAAAATTCTCATATTCGGCTACCTGAAGCAAGCAGATACACCCTTTCCCATTTATACTATAATATGTAAATATTGTAATATAAATCGCGGTAGAGCGTTCAGCATTGATGTATCAGTTTTCGCGGGATTGCCAATATGTTGACGATTAAATACTGAATTTTGAAAAAAGTTTTTTCAAGCGCGGTGTTTCAGATAAGCAGCAGGTCGGGAAAGCGCAAAATATGGTCGATATGCGCAACCGCCCCGGCTAATGTATCAAAGCGCCCCTCGCACGGATCGGGCACTTCAGTTAAGGCAGCTGGGTCTGCCGTATGACCGTTTTCCTCCAGCCACGCATCAAACGCCCTGCGCATCGCTGCGGCATTGGCGTGCTTTTCCTCGATGGTATCACAATCATCAAGGTAGATGATTGCGTCATATTTGTCGGCTGTGGTGTTGTGGGTAATTTCAGCAAAGGTGAACCTGTCTATATAGGTATGGAATAAGAGTTCCACCCCCAACTTATGCAGCTCATCTTCCGCGCGCTGGCGTTCGGAAATTTGCGTTCTTTCGCTCAACGCACTGCGTAGCTTCTGGAACAGCTCGTCCCCGTTTGTAGGATAGAACGCAGTACCCTTGGTGTCCTCCACCTCCTCAAAGCAGTATGACTGCTGCGAGGGCGACAGCATCCCCTGTTCAGCCAGCTGTATGGCATCGAGAAGATCCTGCTGATAAGATTGCGCTAACGATAATACGAATTCCTTTTTCATAAAAGATCACTCCTTGTCTTTAATTGGCGAATCTATTATGAATTATAGTTCTTATTCGTGTCGGAATCGCTCGAAGGCAAGGATATAGAGGGAGAAATTCATACAACAATCATCAAGAAGAAAAGGAGTAGTTTCCAACAAACATCCGGTGTCCCGATATGCTAGGCGTGGATGTGTTGGTCTACAGATTTGGACATAAATATGTTTTTGATAGCAACTTTGCCAAACGGAAAAGAAGTTTTAGGATAAACCTCCTGAATTTTGGGTTTCATTGAATAGACCTCAAAATTCGGAGGCGCGCGGGTCGGGTAAGAATTACGGCAACGCATCTTACATTAAGCGAACGCAAAAAAAGGCCCGACAGCCGTTGTGGCTGTCGGGCCAAAAACAATCTGTAATTGTCTTTATAACCGATTACTTATCGTTTCTTTTCTTGCAGACAAATACAACTGCAAGTCCGAGCAGGGATGCCACCAGAAGCACGACGTACAGCGTGGGGTTGGAGGTATCGCCCGTTTGCGGCATTGCCGTTATGGTGGACGGCTTTGAAGTGCTTGCCGGGGTGGGGGCCGGTGTGGGAGCAGCAACTTCGTTCTTCTTGGTTTCGCTTCCGTTCGAACTGTTGTTGCTGCCCGGATTGCTGCCGCTGCTCGGCACGGCGGTGTCCTTATAGGCGATCGCGTAGATAGAGAAGCGGTCGGTCTTAAAGGTCAGCGTCTTGCTGGCTGCGTCAAACGCGGCATCCAGCACAGTAATTGCACCGTCATGGCGGCGCACAATGCAGTAGGTGCGGTTGACCGCGCTGTTCGTATTGATGAGCGCGTCCGGCACCGCAACAGAGATCGTCAATGCGTTTTTGGTCGTGCGCAGGGCAACACCATCCTGCTGTTTGCCGTTCACGGTCATGTACTTGAACAGACTGATGTCGAAATACTGCCCGATGGTGCAGCCCTTGGCAGCCTGTGCCATCGCCGTTTTTACTTCATCGGAAACATTGGCTTCTTTCACGGTCAGCACAATGTCCACACTTGCGCCGTTGGCAATCTGCACCAGTTCGTCGGCGGTAATGTCGCCGCTGTCCACCAGCATGGCAAGCAATTCGGCCTTGTCGGTCAGCAGGGTGGCGGGCGGTACAGTGCCCTCAGACTGGACATCCACTTTCACCTTGCCGCTGCTGATCACAATCTCCTCGCCGGGGGCAATCGCGTAGGTCTGTTTAACAGTGTCGATATAGTTGCCCTTGGAGGTGACAGTCAGTGTGTATTTGCCTGGGGCGGTGGCGGTGTTGTCCGTCACGGTGTAGGAATCTGCGGGGAGTTCTTTGCCGTCCAGCAGGACTTTCTCGACCGTTTGGGTCTGTTCCGCGCCGTTGGCGATAAGGCCCTTGCCCAGCACAACTTTTGCGCCCTTGATGGACTTCGGCTCGATCACAAAGTTGGCGGTGGTTTCCCCGGTAAGGACATAATTGCTGTCAGCAATCGAAGCCGTAACCGTGTAGCTGCCTGCGTTGGTGGGAACAGTTGTGGAGTTGTAGCCGTTGCCGGTGTAGGTAAGCGTCACGGGAACGGTTTCACCGTCCACAGCGCCGGAAAGTGTGGCAGCAGCAGTGGTGACACTTCCGTAAGTGCCGCCGTTCGGAGTAATGGCAACTGTGACTTCCTTGGCAGTGATGGTCGCCGTGGTTTCGGTCTGGCTGCCCTTGGTGGCCGGTACATAGTTGGCGGCAGAATCTCCATCCAGCTTAAAGCCGGAAATTATGACTTTCTGCTCACCAACATCAGCGCTTTCAAACGTACCTGTGGCAGTAACGGTCAAGGTATCATTTTCCAGAACGCCGTCAAGCTTTGCCGTGCTGCAATCCAGTGTTGCATTGGCTTTGCCGTCATAGACTTTGTTCCGGGCAGTGATGCCGGAAACAGTAACAGCCTTGCGGTTGACCGTAACGGTTGCAGTGCCGGTCGCAGTTGCATATTCTTCGTAGCCCTCGGCCGGGGTGAATACCCATTCGGCATCATAGCTGCCCGCATCGGGATTGATCGCGCCATTCTTCCATGCGAATGTGCCGTCAATCGTCTTGCCGTCGTCTTTCATCTTGCCTGTAATCTTACTGTCGCTCAGTGTCTGACCATAGGTAATATCGCTTGCGCTGATTGCGCCGTCCGGCACGGGAACAGTCTTGTTTTGGGTCTTCACCCCGATGGTTAGGATAAAATCTCGATAGTTGTCCGAGGTGACCATGACATCGATCGTGCCGACAGAGCTCACCTTATCGTAATTCACTGCCGGAACGGTCAGCTTCAGCTTATACTGACTGTTTTCCTCCACAACCTCTGCCTGAACCGTGTCCTTGTAGCCGTCCGCCAGGTAGGTGCCCCTCAACGAATAGCTGACGGTGCCGTACTCACAGGGGGAACTCAGCTTAGGCAGGTAGTCACTGAACAGTACCATTTCATAGGTCTTTGCCAGATCGTTGATGACCGTCACTGCGGGATGGAAATCGGATCTGGGCGCGGTGGCCTTGCTGATGGTAAACATGTCTACCTTATCGGTCGTATAGTCGCAATCCATCACGTCGGTCTTGCCGCCTTGGAACACATAGTTATCGCTTTTGAGTGTTACCGTAAAGGAGAGAGATTTTCCGTCACCGGCCTCCGGCGAGTCTGCATAAGTTCCATCACTCTGCCGCATGGTGAAGCGGGCGTTCGTGATGTCGTAAGCATCCTCCGGCAGCGTAACAGATGCACCTCTTGCATTGGCATCATGGAATGTCAGCGCACTTTTGGCAATCGGAGCCGCTGCCGTGCCATCGTAGGTTTTTGTGACAGGGTCAATGTTGCAAAAACGGTAAAGCTGCACCGGTTCGATTTTCCAGTTTACGTTTTCAATTTCGCCGGTGTAGTTGCCCTTGCCGGTAACGGTCAGCATATAGCTGCCAACGTCGGTCTGCGGTGTGGCAGTCACCGTATAGTCCTTATTTTCCGTCAGAACCGTTTCTCCCAATGTGACCGTGGCCGTCGGGTTCTGTGCAACGCCGTTATAGGTCAAGCTTTGAACGTTCACCGCTGCGCCCTCGATGCTGACAGGCGTAACGGTAACGGTGAAGTCGCAGCTCTTTTCGTAGCCGTCCTCTGTGGCGGTCAAGCGGTAGGTGTATGTGCCGGCAGCGAGATTCACAGGCAGCTGATAGGTGCTGTCGGTCGCGCCATCGAGCGGCGACACCGTACCGCCAATCTTGTACCATTGGCAGGTGTACGGTCCTCCCTCGGCGAACGGCACAACCGTTGCCGTCAGGGTCACACCCGATGTCTGTCCATACGCAACGGTAACGCTCGGATTTGCCGCTGTGACACTCCGGATAGGCACCGGCCATATGCTGACATTGCCCACTGCCTGTCCCGCCTGTTCTACTCCACTGCACCACGTACCGTTCGATTTCTTGAAGGCATAACCGTCCTCCAACAGTTCGCCGACGGTCATGCCGGAAGGAACTTTCAGCCATTCAGTGATTTTTCCCTTTACTGTGGCAGAGTCCTTAATCGTGATTTTGTTATTCACGGTCAGCGAATAGACGTTGTAACCGTTCAGATCGAAGGTGAACGGTTTATCGGTGCTCACCGCGACATCTCGCACGTTCGCCAGCAGCTTTACTGTGTTGCCGTCTGCGGCGCCGAAAGCGGTCTGCAAGTCTGTGTAATAAGTCGTTGCATCGTCTTTCGTCACACTGGCAACAAAAACATTCTGCCCGCAGAGGCACTTCCATACGCCGTTGGCATCGCAAACTGCCGTGTCATGGCTGCATCGTTGGACAGTGACATTCGTAAGCTCGGTCAAAGCAGTTCCGTCTGCGTCATACATTGCAGCAGGCTCACCGCTTGCGGTGTCCGCAAAATAGTAGCCCGGTACCAGCAGGCCTGCAAGCGTCTTTTCACCCTTAACGGAAATCTTGCCGAAACTGCCGCCCGCAAGGTTGGCGTTTCCATCACTCTCAATCAATACCGCGGAAATGGTGAGATTGTTATTTTCAGCGGGGATAGCAAGCGTTCCGTCACTGTAGACCCGAAGATATTCACACACATATTGTCCTTGGTTCTCGGCGCTGTTTTGGAGGGTCATTGTATAATCGCTGACATAAGGTGCGAACAGCCCCCCCGAAGGATCCTTTGCTGTCACCGTAAAGCCGTTCAAGTCGATGGTTTTACTGCCATCGTATGTCATAGCAGCCTGTGTACACGTCTGATCGCACAGAGGCCAGATTATAGGCTGATAAGCGTTTCCAAACGCATCGCTCATATCAATGTAATACGTTATTGTATTCTTGCTATCCCTCCTGGCAGCGGTCAGTGTCAGGCCGCAGTCCTCACAGTGCAATTTCCCGTCAGCGAGTTCTGTTCTGTGTTCGTGTGGGCAGATGTTGCCGCAGATTGAGCAGTAATAGTATGTTTGCCTTGCCGGCTTGTATGTAAACGTACTCTTTCCGTCCGCGTTCTTATGATTGCAGGGCTTGACAGTGACATTTTCCAGAGGACTGTCGGCTTTGAGCACCGTCTGAGAAACTCTCTTGCCACTCGTTATATCCGCAAAATAGTACCCCTTTGGCAGCATATCCTCAAGGACTTTTTGCCATCCGCCAGCGTCATTTACCGTGCAAATCTTTGTGAAGCTGCCGCCACCGAGGAAGGTGGGAATATAACTTCGACTGTCAACAAAATCATAAGTGAGGCTTAGGTCTCCGGTGACGTCTACATTTTCCAGTGTCACTCTTCCATTTGCGAGACGGATTGCTTCGCCGCTGCCGGTATTTACGATTTTTCCGTTTTTGAAGACAATTGTTGCGGGTCCCGACACAAAGTTTGCCGTGATAATGGGGTCATCCAGAGCCCCACTCAAGGTGTGCCCATTTAAATCGATAATAATGTTTGTGAAGTAGCGATCAATAAGAAAGGTCTTATCCACTGTCACATCGCACAAAAATGTAACAGTCGCATTCTTGTCAAAATCAGACCAATAAGTGCTGGGGCTCGTTATCTTTTCTCGGAGTTCGTCCATAGTTGTGATATGGGTCGTTCTCCAATTCGGGTCGTCAGCCCATGGAGACCAAACCGCGTGTGCGATGCAGCCATCGCCCTCAACCTCGCCGCACACACTGCACTTGCCGTTTACAATGGTATGGGTGTGGGGCTTGACAATACTTTCTTCGCCGTACTGAAATACACTAATGGAATACTCTTCGGTGCTGTCGGTTTGCCAATAGTCTGCCTTGGTAATGTCGATGTAGTTTCCATCTTTGTCAAACAGTAAGCTGCCGTCGGCAAAGAGGGCTTTCACTCCATCATAATCGGGGTTGCGGGTATTCCAGATGAAGTAGCCAATCCCGTTATGCAGGGTTGCACTCGTGATTTTTAGCACAGGGTGCTGATCGGCAGTTTTAGGCATCACAAGGATTGCACCGGTAAAAGTACCGTTTGCTACTGTAAGATTGCCGTCACTAAGACAAACCGCATCCGTATGCTCCCCATTTTCCCCACAGCCACTTGTTACTTCTACATTTTCAAGGACTGCTGTTCCGCCGGTGATTTGAATGGCGTTTGCCAGTCCTCTGTTCATAACCGAACTATCCTCGCTAAATGTATTGACGAGCTTGCCGTTTTTGATGGTGATGTTCGCCGTGCCACTAACGGCAAGCAGTTGGTTATAAGCTTCACCGCTAAGTGTTTTACCGTTCAAATCGAGGGTGAAACTGCCCGAATCGACAGAAAGTCCGTCCCTCGTATCTCCAAGATCAACGTCATAAAGCAGCTGCAAGGTCGAGCCATTGCTTTTGACTGCTGCCGCCAAAGCATCGGCAAAGGAGCCGTAAGTCTGTTCCGCGCCATCGGCGGTCTTCACGCTTGCAATAATAGAAGCACCACACGCGCACTTGCCGTTTTCATCGGGGGTGTGGGTGTGCGCACCGACCGTCACATCGGTCATAGTTTTCGCCGTGGAATCCTGTACTGCATTATCTTTGTAGAACGCATAGCCGTTGGCCAGCAGCGGCAAAAGCGGAATAGTGCTGCTGGCATCGCTGTTCGTAATTGTACCAAATTCTCCGCCGCTGACAGCGATGGTTCCGCTATTGTTCAAAAAGTTTACGCTATCAAACTTGCCTCCTTGAATCTTCAGCGTTCCGGAGTCATTAAGCCAATTCCCTGCATGACCTGTGCCGCCGGTGACGGTGACGTTCGTATTTTCCTTTACATATAAACTACGTACCGTGCCGCCGGTGATATTTATTTCGCCGCCGTATTTCGTTTCACTGGTGATGTTCTCCGCATCGCTTCTTTGGGCACATTCAATTTTGTCGTTGATGATACCGCCCTGAACGGTCAGCTTGCCGCTCATAAACGCAATAACGTCAACACTGCCGGGTGTGCTCGTCTCGCCCTGAATGATAGTTAGCTCGCCGGGGGCAATAGCAACATCTACCGTTTCGTTTTCTTCCTCGTCATATCTTGGCTCACCATACGTTAGTTCGCCCACCATGAGGTAATCGACGCTCTTTCCATTCAAGTCCAGCGTCAAGTTCTTCTTGACGACCGCCAAGGTAGAATAATCGGGATTTTCCTCTTTGTCGATGGCATCCCACTCTGTCGTGTGGTTTGCCAGCAGCTTGACGGTGTCGCCGTCCTGCGCCGCGTTCAGTGCTGCCGGGAGAGAGGCGTATGTGCCTCCATCCTTGCCGTCTGGTTTTGTTACCGAAGCGGCCTCAACGACAGCCTCGTTGACTGTGAGTTCCACAGGTGTTGACCGTTCCTCTGCGGCGTTCTGCCCTTCATCGGCAGGGGCAAGGAGGTCGTTTTGCCCCATCATGGTCGGTTCGCCCGGCCCGGCGGCAGCGGCCATGACAAGCCGGTTCTGAACCTTGGCCGCATCGTCGTCAGACGGGCTGCCGTCTGCTTTCGATTCGTCTCTCCCCGTTGCAGCAGCGGGTTCTTTGCCGGTTTCTCCGTCTGCGGTATTCTTTTCGGCAGCCGCAGGTGCATTCTCTGTCGGGTTTTCTTCGAGGTTCGCGGGCGAGGCATTCTCATCCGCGCCGGTTTCCGCAGGGGCGGTCGGTTCCTCTTTTTGCGGCGCAGGTGTCGGGGTTTCCGCCTCCTGCGTTACACTGACCGTCTGTTCCGGCGGCTGTCCCTCTGCTGCCAGCGCCCCGGTGGGGGTCAGGGTCAGGCAGAGGGCAATCGCCAGAAACAGGCTCAATACACGTTTTTTCATCAGGGTTTCCTCCGTTTGGCATCAGTGGTTGGAAATAAGCCACAGCTTTTTGGCTGCGGTTTTGGCTTCGCTGCGCCGCTTTACATCCAGTTTTTCTAAAACATGGCTCACATGGGTCTTTACCGTGGGCAGCTTTATATTCATGATCTGCGCGATCTCAGCATTGCTTTTGTCCGCGCAAATCAAGTGTAGTATCTGTAATTCCGTAGGGGTAAGCTCCTCCGCCGCCATGCGCGGGGCGAGAAAGCGCGGATAATAGGTCGCCTGTGTCCGCACGGCGGCCATAAGGCGCTTGTACCATTTTGTATCGTCGTTCCGGTTCAGCTTTTCCAAAAGGGGCAGCACGGCGGCGCTGTACACGCTGACGGGCGTGATAAAGCTGTACTCTGCCGCCGTATCCAGCGCGGCCGTAAGCCGCGCCCGCCATGCGTCGTCCTTTTTCCGGTACAGGGCAAGGGCGCACAGAATGTTCAGGTGGATGCCGTCAATATGCCGCCCGCAGCCCTGTATGTAGCGTTCCAGCGGCGAAAGCGTCAGCAGGGCGGCGTCCGGGCGGTTCTGCGCAATTTCAACCATGGCTTGCGTCAGGTATTGATACCGCTTCATTACGTTCAGGTGCATGGGGTCGCGGGGGGCTTTTGTGCGGTACCACTCGTCGGCACTGTCCTGATCGTCACAGTGCAGGGCCATCCGGCAGAGCATCGCGTCCATATTCGGCAAAAAGCGGGTCTGACCCTGCGCTTCAAACCGGGCACGCAGCGTTTCAATCGTGCGGCGGGCATCTGCCGCCTGCCCTTTGGACAGCTGGCAGCGCGCCAGCAGCCCGTTCACGGCAAACTCTATATCCGGCGTTCCCTTTTGCTGAATCTCACTCACCTGCGGGATAAGCGCAAGCATACGCTCGGTGATGTTTTCGCCCTTTTCAAATTTGCTTTCGGCAACGGCGCAGTCCGCCAGCCCCACGCCGTCTTTTTTCAGCACGGCCTCTACCGGGGTGCGAAGCGTCCGATACAAAAGATCGTCCTTTTTGCTCCACTCTGAAAAATCCTTGCCGCCGTTCATAATGCTGGGCAAGGTGCTGGTCACGGAAAAAGACGGCAGTGTTATTTCTTTATCGGTCAGCAGCCGGAACACAGCCGGGAATGTTTTTATCATCCCCTCCACACCGCGCTGCGGCAGCGAAATATCCAGCCATGCAAGGCGGCTGCGAGCCTGTCTGGCGGCAGGGTCCTGTTTTTTGCGGCAGTCGGCAAAGTTTTTCAGCGCCCCGTACCACCGTTCCGAGCCTTCATAGTCCATTGCCAGGGCGCAAAGCATACTCATTCCCTGCATCAGGGAAGGCGAAGCCAAAATTTCGCTTTCCGGCAGAGCGCGGTAATACTTTTCCATCTCGCTGTAATGCCCCATGCCGGGGTGCTGCTCGGAATTGCGGATCAACAGCTCGGATATTTTGGCGTGATCCCCGCTTTTGGTGTAGCATTCCAGCGCGTGGGCATAATCCTCTTTCAGCTCGTAGTAAAGCGCCCCGCGGCTGAAAACGGCGCGGCGCTTTTCCTCGCTGCATTCTTTTTCCATCTCCCAGAGAAGGAAGGCGCGGAACTGCGGCCAGAAGTGTAAGTGCCGCACATCGTCACAACGCAGCATCGTTGTGTTATGCAGCAGCCAGTCCAGCAGATTCCCGGCGCGGGGGTCGCCGCTGACCATTCGCGCCATTTCCAGATCAAAGCGCTCAAAGGGGGCAAGATCCAGCAAAAAATGCCGCATCGGAAGATCGAACCGGCGATAGATGGCATCCTCGAAGTAGTTGAACACCTCCCGGTAAGCCTGCGCTACGATTTCCGGGGCGAACGGCTTGCCGCCGGACATACACCGCGCCGTAACAGCGACGCCCAGCGGGTAGCCGATGGATTCTTTCAGGATGCCGTTGATTTCGCTCTCCGTCACGGCTGCCTTGCGGGCAGCAAAAAAGCCGCGTATATCCTCGCGGTCAAAAAGAAGGTCGTCCGGCTCCAGCGTGGTCATAAGACCCGTGTACTGGAAGGCCGTCAAGTACGACGGCGGCACCCCGCGGGAGAGGAACACAAACCGGCGTGCCGGGTTGGCACGGATCAGTTCACAGAGCGTCTGCGCGGTTTCCTGCTCCTGCAAAAGCTGGAAGTCGTCGATCAAAAGGACATCCCAGTTTTTCGGCAGTGTGCGGAGCGTAAAATCCGGCGCATCGGCACACAGCCGCAGCGTCCGATGCCCGCGCAGCAGCGCATTGGCCAGCGCCGTTTTGCCAAAGCCGCAGGGCGCACTGAAAAAAAGGATGCGGCCGCTTTGCATAACGCTGTCAAATTTTTGCTGCACAGATGGTTTTATCAGAATATTTCCGGTCAATTTTAACTCCTTTTGGGTGAAGGGCGGGGAAATGCTATAATATAATAGTTTAATTATACCATCCAAAGGGGAAAAGTAAATCATCCCAAAGTATGAGATTTGGTCGTTTTGAAGGGTCGCGCGGCGCGTTTATCTTCGGTTTTACGATAGATTCTCCCGGAAAAAAGCACTTGACAATTCGAGCGGTTCACCCCATAATTTATATAATTAGTGTGGTGCTGCCAGCGGGCAGCAAAGAGCGAAGGAGACAAGATGAAAAAGCAAATCGTAAGCACCCTGCTTGCCCTGTGTATGCTGCTATGCCTTATGCCAACAGCAGCTTTTGCGGAAAGCAGCACGGAACCCCCGCCCGTGTGCAGCTGTGAAACAGCCTGCACGGCGGAAAGCATGAATACGGATTGCCCCGTCTGCGGCGCGGAGGGGGCCGAACCGGAAAATTGTAAATGTGCCACAGTAGAAAGCGAGCAGAAAGTTGCGCCTGTCAGCACCTCGTCTTTCCCCGCGGATGAGCTGGTAGACCCCATGATCCGGATTCACCTCAGTCCGGATGGCGGCGGCTACTATAGCGTTCTAAATGGTACATGGACGGCGGCGGATTTCTTCCAGCCGGGCAAGGTGCCCGAGGGTGCGAAAATCACTTCGGTCACGCCACCTACTTCTCCCTCCATTCCGGTCAGTGTGAATGTAGACAGCGACGGTACGCTGAACTGCACGAAAGTCGAAAACATTACGCAACCAGTACTCAAATCAGAGACCTATACCGTCACCATCACCAGCGATGCCTACGCGTCCATTTCTGCCCCGCTGACCGTGCGCCAGTATTTCGATGCGGACTTTAGGGGGCCGATCCGTTTCAATGATGAGTTGCTCTACGGAGATACCTATACTTACACGTGCCGGGTGAATAACCCCGGTGAAAACGGCGTCTGGTCCGCGCTGATACAGAATCCCGATGTCTTTGAAATTTACCAGGAGACCACCGACATCACCAGCGAACCGGGGAAGTCCATCTACACCGTCCAGATTCGAGCCATCAAGGCAAGCGCACGCACAACTTGGATCGACTTTCTGTATTTTTCCGATACCACACTGGCATCGTCGAAAGATTACAGTACGGTTATCACCGGCGGTGCTGTCAGTACGCGCCCCCTCACCGTAACGGCAGGCAGTGCAACCATCACCGAGGGCGATGCGCTGCCAACAGACCTTGTGAGCTGCACCGGCCTGCTGGACAGCGAAGGACGCAAGGATGACTGTGATACCGTGCTGGACAACGCCCTTTCCTATAAGCTGCTTAACGCAAACAACGAGGAAATCGCGGCGGATACGGCACGCCATACGCCCGGAACCTACACTGTTGTTCCCGCTGCCGCCCTAAAATCCGGCTGGGAGGAGCGGTATGCGCTCAGCAGGGTCAATGGCACGCTGACGGTGGAGAATAAGGTCGAGGAGCAGTTTTCCCTCACCCCCGGCGGCAGATACTATTTTGACCTTTCGGCAATGGACATTCCCGGCACAGCAAACAGCGGAAACTCATTTGGAGCGGTTTCTCTGCCGGATACGTCGCTGCACTATGTTCCCTTTATTTATGCCGGAACGATAGAAGCCTACAAGCTCACATCGGAGATGGCAACGACTGAGGCATATGCACAGCAGTATAAATACGCCCACAGCCTGTTTGTGGCGGACTATGCCGTAACGCATACGGTAAGCTGGAATGACCTGAATACCGCAGGTCTGATTTTCGGCAAAAATTATGCCAGCGGCGGCGTGGACTATACCTTGCGCGCACCGTCTGTGGGAAGTAACTCTACAGGTTCGGGCGAGCCCCAACGCGGCACGCCCCAAAGCAACGAATGGGACAGGATACTGGACAAGGACAGCGGATATATCAAAAACTGGAACGGAATGGAATCCTGGGGGCAAGATACCAGGAAGGACTCGGAGTCTGTCCGTGTGCATCGTGGGTTCACATCGGCCCGCTACTCGAACGCCAGCATTGGTACGTACTCCGACTCCTCCTTCGGTTTCCGCCCCGTCCTTGAGCTGCCGACAGGTCTTGCCGCCGACAGCCTGAAGGTGGTTGCGTTGGGTACAGCCGGTCATATGCCCGGCGAGACTTATAACAGCATCAACATCATCGTGAAAAAGGGCGAGAGCTTCACTGCACCCTCTGCCGAGGGGTTGCCCCTTTCCGACGACATCTCTGCCGACACACCCATGCGGTGGGTAGACGAAAACCTAAACTTCTACAAGCCCGGCGATACCGTTCCGGCGGATGTTTCGGAGCTTTACGCTTTCTATGGCGGCTTCGGTCTGTTTTTGAATCGGGGCAACGGCGAGGTCGAGGTCACACCGGACAATTATACCGATATTTTCGGCGACGGGACGGCGTCCTTTGTTCTTCCAAAGGGCAAGACCCTTACTTCTCTTGAGGAGTCTTATAATCTGACATCCAAGGATATTTTGGAAATTTATTCGACCGGCAAGACTGAAAAGTACGGCAGTGTTTTCCCGAATCTAAAACTCAAAAATGCCGACCTGACCTCTGTGCGCCTGAGCGAAAAGTATATCGGACGTGAAAACCCGCTCTTTATCACGCTGGACGGAAAGAATACCATCGGAAGCCTGAACAGAATTAGCATGAGCAGGAACACCCTTTCCGTTCTCGGCGATGGCTCGCTGACGCTGAATAACAATCTTTCGGTTTTCCAATACACTCAATACGGCGGCAGCAGCGTTACCATGACGAACGGGCTGACAGCATACTATCTTTCTATAGACAGCGGCTCGCTTACCGTAACGGGCGATCCGCAGGCCATTACGCTGCGGGATCAAGATATCAGCGATCTGTATATGGGCGACGGCATGCGGCTGTTCACGGGCTCTTCGGCGCAGGATGCCGCAGAGGCTGCCGTGCCGCAGCTTTCCGCTGAAATGCAGGAAGTGTATCAGCGCTATCTGGCGGGTGACAACACGCTGACAAATGAAGAGCTTACCGCGCTGAACAACGCACTTAGAGAGCAGTTCAACGCTATCTTCCGGCAGCTTCCGGGCAAGACCTATGTGCGTATCACGGGCGCATGGGATGTGACCTATCAGCCCGGCACGAACGGCACGGGCAATGCGGTAACGGATATCAAATTCTATAACGATGCCCTCACGCTGAAAGGTAAGCTGTTTACCCGCACGGGTCATACCCAGACCGGCTGGGCGACCGTGGACGGCGGCGAAAAGATTTACGGGCTGGATGCTGTTTATACGCAAAACGAGGCGTTGACGCTCTATCCTGTTTGGAATGCAAATAAATACACGATTACCTTTGATACCGCAGGAGGAAGTGAAATTGCTTCCATCACACAGGACTACGGCACAAGGATTACCGCCCCTGCTAACCCAACAAGAGAGGGTTATACCTTCCTCGGTTGGGACAAGGAAATTCCAGAAACAATGCCTGCGGAAAACATCACAATCACCGCACAGTGGAAAGGAAAGCCAACGGGCGAAACAACGAACCCGCGGCCCACAGCGCAGCCGCAGCAGACGGCACAGCCCCAGCAGACGGCACAGCCCCAGCAGACGGTGCAGCCTGTTTCTCCGATTCCGAGCACCGGCGACACCGCCAACCCCGCATTGTGGTTTGCGCTGCTGATTGTCAGCGGCTTCGCGCTGGCGGCAATTTTCGTACTGCGCAGGAAAGCCAATCGCAAGTAAACAAAATGGGTAGCGGCCTATATCAGCGCACGGAAACCATATCCATAGGATTCACACGCACACCATTCTGCATAACCTCAAAATGCAGGTGAAAACCTGTGCTGTCGCCGGTATTGCCTACATAACCTATAACCTGCCCTGCCGTTACCGCTTCCCCTGCGGTAACGGCAGTTTGCGTCATGTGGGCGTACCGCGTGGACAGGCCCGCACCGTTGTCCAGCAAAACTTGGTTGCCGTAGCTGTTGTTCCAGCCGGAGATAATGACCGTGCCGCTGTGGGCGGCGAGAATCGGCGTCCCCTCCGGCGCGGGAATGTCCGTACCGCGATGCCCGGAATTACCGTAAGCGTCGTCGTCACCAAAATTGCAGGAAATATAGGTGTGGCCGGGCAGCGGCCAGCATAACTCGCCATCCTCGATGATGCCGATGCCGCCGCAGAGGGCAAGCAGGCTGGGGCGCATTTCCTCGGATAACAGCTGGTGCAAAATTTCTCCCCGGAAAAACCGCAGATAAAGGAATTGCCCGCGATAACATCGTAGTCCTCAATGCAACGGTTCAGCGGTAGACCGTCCACCTTGCCCGAATCGTTGCAGACAAGCGCCACTTTGTCCTTTGACCACGGGTATACGGCTTGAATATCCCCGCCGACAAGTCGCTGAAGGGGGTGCAGCTCGTTTGCAACGAACCGTTCTTCCGGATATTTGCCCGGCTGAACATACAGAATACGGATTTTGTTTTCGTTTAGCATTGTAGAAATCTCCTTTTTCATAAATAAAAATACCGCTGTATCGGTTGATACAGCGGGGGTAACAAATATAAAGTGTCCGGCTCCTTATGCGTTAGACGGGGGCGCTTGACTGGCTACCACCTTCGCCGCCACAAACCACCGTCCATCTTCAAACCATAATTCGCGCTCTTTGCCTTGAATCATACAGGTGTAGCGGTCCCCAACGCCGCCCACATCGGCGGCGCGGCGGCAGATGTCCTTGATTTTGTCGATTTTGTAGACTTGCCCTTTATCAAAAATAATCTGCAAGGGTCGCAATCGCCCCTCGGTGCTGAAGCGCACATCGACTTCCACATAGCGCTTTTCTCGTTGAATCATTTACGATGCCTCCTTATGCCGTATGAAAATACCCGACCGGGTGGATGTTGTGGTTGTCGTAGGCGTTGATGCCGCCCAAAACGGGGTCCGTGTACACGACCGCCCGCTGTACACTGCGGTAACCGTATCGCTGGCGCAGGGTGTCCACCGCTTTGTCGATGTGCTCCAGTTTCTCGCGCTTTTCCTCATTGGAGAAAAAGCCTAATTGCACTGCGCAGTCTGCGGGGCACAGGTCGGCACCGCGCACACCGATGCCGCGCAGGGGCTTCGGCCACGAATAATTGCGCTTGAATAGGTCAAAGGCAATGCGGGCAATTTCGATACTCACATTGGTTGGGCTGTCCAGCTTCCGGCGGCGCGTAAATCCAGATAACTCATTATCCCGCACATATATCTCCACCACATTACACTTACTGCCGAGATCCCGCATACGCATGGCAACGCTTTCGGAGAGCAACACCAGCATCAGCCAAACATCTTCGTCTGTGGTCAAATCGCGCGGCGTGGTGGCGCTGTTGCCAACACTTTTAATGGCAGAATGTGCATTCTGCTTTGCGACCGGCGTTTGGTCCAATCCGCGCGCAAAAGCCGAGAGCGTGTAACCCATCACGCCAAACCAGCCTTTGAGAACTTCAGGGTTTGTCTCCGCAAGCTGACCGATGGTGCGGATACCATAGCTGCCTAATTTTCGCTGTGTGGCTGCACCAACATACAAGAGATCTCCCGCAGGCAACGGATATACGATTTCCTTATAGTTTTCCGGCTCAATAATTGTGATGGCATCCGGCTTTTTGTAGTCACTGCCGAGTTTCGCGGTAATTTTGTTGAAAGAAACACCAATGGAAACGGTGATACCCAATTCACGCTTTATACGCACACTGATTTCCTTTGCGATCTTGACGGGGCTTCCGAACAACCCTACGCTGCCGGTTATATCTAGCCATGCTTCGTCAAGCCCAAAGGATTCAACTTGATCTGTATAATCATTAAAAACTTCTCGTACATAGCCGCTGTACTTCTGGTATTTTCCATAGCTGGCGGGTACAATAATTAAGTCACGGCAATGCTGCTTGGCTTCCCATATTGGCATCCCTGTTTTTACGCCCATATGCTTGGCAGGATAACTGGCGGTAAGTACAATGCCGTGTCGTGCTTCCGGGTCACCGCAGACCGCAATGCTTTTCCCGCGCAGTTCAGGATGCTCCTGCATCTCAACACTGGCATAGAAACAATTACAATCGCAATGTAATATATGCCGTTGCCCCATATTGACCTCACCTCCGTTAGCTCTATTATAACTACACATTGTTTCACTTTCAAGTGCTTTTTTTAGCACTAAATGTGAAAATCCGTGTAATCGTGCCCTTGACTTTACTTGGGCGAGGATGTACAATAATGTTGAGGTGATATACCGTGAGTAATTGGAGCAGCCGAATCCGCGCTGAACGTGAGCGTCAGAATCTCACCCGTGAGCAGGTAGTGCAGCGTATGTTGCAATTCTTACCCGATTCCGAAAAAGCCGTCACCACAAGAACTCTGATGGCTTGGGAGGCCGGTGAACGTGAACCCCGTGTTACCGTGGGTGTGGCACTGGCCATGGCTTTGGGTTTTGAAGATGTGGCAGTTTTGTATCTGGATTCCGAACCCAAGCTGAATCAGGTGGGGCAGCAGCGTCTGGGGGAATACCGTTCCATGCTGCTGCACACGGCAGAATTTACCGAGAAGCCGGAACCGACACTGCGGTTGCTGCCGGTCTATTTACAGCCCGCATCTGCCGGTACCGGTCAATGGCTGGACGATGACGCCCAAGAGATGACAGAAGTGGACGAATCTGTACCCGCCAAGGCGGAGTTTGGTGTTCGTATCGCCGGTGACAGTATGGAGCCGCGTTTCGTCAATGGGCAGACCGTGTGGGTCAAAGCGGCACAAGATGCCAACAACGGCGATATTGTGCTTTGCACCTTGAACGACCAAGGCTATTGCAAAAAGCTGTGCAAGG